>Ga0209544_1000216_pt1 | contig 87732 bp, 88 predicted proteins | sample MesohylPK_FD_187297 | JGI IMG/M metagenome (GOLD analysis project Ga0209544, IMG submission 187297) | Host-associated microbial community of the marine sponge Aplysina aerophoba from Gulf of Piran - sponge mesohyl, lysed by proteinase K... | ecosystem: Host-associated > Porifera > Sponge >... | reverse complement strand
GGCGGCGGCGGTGGCTCGGGCTCGGGAGGCGGCGGCGGTGGCTCGGGCTCGGGAGGCGGCGGCGGTGGTTCGGGCTCGGGCGGCGGCGGCGGTGGCTCGGGCTCGGGAGGCGGCGGCGGCGGCTCGGGCTCGGGGGGCGGCGGCGGAGGCTCGGGCTCGGGAGGCGGCGGTTCCGGCTTGGGTGGCGCGGGTTCCGGCTCGACAGGCGGGGGCTCGGGCTCCGGCCCGGGCTCGACCGCCTCCGCTTCCGCCACCACTGCGACCGCGACCACCATCTCGGCGGGCGCCTCGCGGTCGAGGAACGAGGGCAGGCCGACCAGCGCGATGGCGATCGCCCCCGCATGGAGTCCGGCGGATAGCGAGATGCCCGCGCGCACCGCTCAACGCTCCGCCCGGTCCGACGGCCCGGCCTCGCCCTCGCGCGGCAGCTGGGTGATCAGGGCGACGCGCCGGAAGCCGGCCAGGTTGACCGACCCCATGATCTCCATCACCCGGCCGTAGGGGACCGCCTTGTCTCCGCGCACGAAAATGCGCGTGTCCTTCTTGTTCTCGGTGATCGCGGCGAGGCGCGGGATCAGCCGCGGCAATTCGATCTCGGTGTCCTGGATATAGACCGCGCCGTCGGCCCGCACGGTGATCACCAGGGGCTCGTCCTGACCCACCATGCGGGAGGCGGCGGTCTCGGGCAGGTCGACCGGAACGCCGACGGTGAGCAGCGGCGCGGTGATCATGAACACCACCAGGAGAACCAGCATCACGTCGACGAAGGGCGTGACGTTGATCTCGCTCATCGGGCGGTACCTGGCCATCCGCCGTCCCTGGCGGGTCGCCGAGCCGTTGCCGACGGGGATCGCCACGGTTCAGCCCCTCGCCTCGGCCTGGCGCGACAGGATGGCGGAGAACTCGCCGGAAAACGATTCGAGCCTGGCCGCGTAGCGCGAAATGTCGTTGTTGAGCTTGTTGTAGCCGATCACCGCCGGGATCGCGGCGATCAGGCCCAGCGCGGTGGCGAACAGCGCCTCGGCGATGCCGGGCGCGACCACGGCGAGCGAGGTGTTCTTGGTCAGCGCGATCGCCTGAAAGCTGTTCATGATGCCCCAGACGGTGCCGAACAGGCCGATGAACGGCGCCGTCGCGCCGACCGAGGCGAGGAAGGTCATGTAGCGTTCCAGATGGTGCAGCTCGCGGCCCAGCGCGATCTCCATCACCCGGTCGATGCGCCCGGTCAGCGTCAGCCGCGAATCCTCGACCGGCACGCCGCGCTCGGTCGAGCGCCGCCATTCGCGCATCGCGGCCACGAAGATCGCCGACATCGGGTCGTCGGGGCGCTGGCCGATGCGTTCGAACAGGTCGTCGAGCGACCCCCCGGACCAGAACCGCTCCTCGAAAGACCCGGCCTGGCGGTCGAGGCGGCGCATGCGCAGCACCTTCTCGAAGATCACCGCCCAGCACCAGAACGAGGCCGCGATCAACAGGACCATGACGATCTGGACGACGATGTCGGCCTGCAGGAACAGGCTCCAGATCGACAGGTCGCCGGCAATCGAGCCGGCAAGATCCGCGGATTCGAGAAACTGCATGGTCACACTCGCTGAATCGAAACGGGGGGGACGGCGCGGCCGGGCCCGGCGAGCGCCGAACGAAGCCGCGCCGGGAACCGCGCCGGGCGGCCGGTATCGCTCACGCAGGCCAGCCGCAGGTCGATGCGCGCCAGCACCTCGCCGCCGCGATGGACGGTCTGGCGGGCGCGCAGGCTGGCGCCGCCGATTTCGACCAGGCCGGAGCGGATCTCCAGCACGTCGTCGAGCCGGGCCGGGGCCAGGTATTCGATGGCGCATCGGCGCACCGCGAGCACCAGCCCGTCATCGCGCATCATGCCCGCGTGGTCGGCGCCGAGCAGGCGCATCATCTCGGTCCGCGCGCGCTCGGCCATGCGGAGGTAGCTCGCGTAGTAGACGATGCCCGCCGCGTCGGTGTCCTCGAAATAGACGCGCAGCCGGTAGACATGCTCCGCGCCCCGCAGAACGCCGCTCACCGGCCCCACCCCCGGCTCGACCCCCGGCTCAACCATCGCCCGGCGTCCCGCCGGCGCGCAACAGGTCGAGCTGGTCCGCGTCGCGCGGCGGCGGCGCCACGCCGAGATGGCGGAACGCCCGGTCGGCGAGCATGCGCCCGCGCGCGGTGCGCCGGACCAGCCCCTGCTGGATCAGGAAGGGTTCGATCACCTCCTCGATCGCGTCGCGCTGCTCGGACAGCGCCGCCGCCAGCGTGTCGACCCCGACCGGGCCGCCGGCGTAGTTGGTGGCGATGCAGTCGAGATAGCGCCGGTCCATCAGATCGAGGCCGAGGCGATCGACTTCCAGCCTGGCGAGCCCGCTATCGGCGAGCGACGCGTCGATCCCGTCCGCCCCGTCGACCGCGGCGAAATCGCGCAGCCGGCGCAGCAGCCGGCCGGCGATTCTGGGCGTGCCGCGCGACCGCCGGGCGACCTCCGTCGCGCCGTCGGCGGTGATCCCGATGTCGAGCAGCCGGGCGCCGCGCTGGACGATCACCTCGAGCTCGGCGTCGGTGTAGAAATCGAGCCTGAGCGGGATCCCGAAGCGGTCGCGCAGCGGGGTCGCGACCAGCCCGGCCCGGGTCGTCGCCCCGATCAGGGTGAAGCGCTGCAGGTCGATCCGCACCGAGCGCGCCGCCGGGCCGGCGCCGATGATCAGGTCGAGCTGGAAGTCCTCCATCGCCGGGTAGAGGACCTCCTCGACCGCCGGGTGGAGGCGGTGGATCTCGTCGATGAACAGGACGTCGCGGGTTTCCAGGTTGGTCAGCACGGCGGCGAGGTCGCCGGCGCGCGCCAGCACCGGGCCCGAGGTGGCGCGGAACCCGACGCCGAGCTCGCGGGCGACGATCTGGGCCAGCGTGGTCTTGCCGAGGCCGGGCGGGCCGTGCAGCAGGACGTGGTCGAGCGGCTCCTCGCGCGCCCGCGCCGCGTCGATGAAGACGGCGAGGTTGCGGCGCAGCCGCTCCTGGCCGATGAACGCGTCGAGCCGGCGCGGGCGCAGCGCGGCTTCACCGACATCGCCGTCCGCGTCGTGGGCCGCCGCGGTCTGCCGCTCCGCGGTCACGAGGCGAGCTCCCTGAGCCCGGCGCGGATCAGCGCCTCGACCGCGACCGAGGGCCCGAGCGCCCGCGCCGCCTCGGCCACCGCGCCATAGGCCTCGCCCCGGCGGTAGCCGAGATTGACCAGCGCGGAGACCGCATCGTCGACCGCGCCGGCCCGGCCGTCCCCGGCGCCGCCGGCCGCGCCCGGCGGCGCGTCGCGGGCGGGGATCGCCTTGTCGCCGAGCTCGGCCAGTATGCGCCCGGCGAGCCTCTTCCCGACACCCGGCGCCTGGGTCAGCATGTCCGCATCGCCGGCCAGCAGCGCATCGGCCAAGCGGCCCGCGCTGAGCGCCGACAGGATGGCGAGCGCGACCCGCGTGCCGACGCCCTGGACGGTGGTCAGCAGGCGAAACCAGTCGCGCTCGGCGAGCTCGGCGAAACCGTAGAGGTGGATGTGATCCTCGCGCACATGGGTCTCGACATGGAGACTCGCCGCCTCGCCCGCCGCGGGCAGGGCGTCGAGCGTGCGCGCCGAGCAATAGACCAGGTAACCCACCCCGGCCACGTCGATCACCGCCGAGTCCGCGGACGTCGAATCGATCCGCCCGGTGAGCCGGGCGATCACGGCCGCGCCCCGGTGGTGGATGCCGCGATGCGGGCGCCGGTCGCGCGGTGATGGGCATGGCATATCGCGACCGCGAGCGCGTCGCCGGCATCCGGCGACGAGACGCCGGGGATGGCGAGCAGGGCGCGCACCATGGCCGCGATCTGCCCCTTGTCGGCATGGCCGGCGCCGACGATCGATTTCTTGACCAGGTTGGCCGGGTACTCGGCGACCGGCAGCCCGGCCCCGGCGGGCGCCAGCAGGACCACCCCGCGGGCCTGGCCGAGGCGCAGCGCGGACGCGGGGTTGCGGTTGACGAAGGTCTCCTCCACCGCCGCCTCGTCGGGCCGGTAGGCGTCGATCACCCGGGCGAGCGCGAGGTGGAGCGCAGCGAGCCGGGCGGCCAGCGGACCCCCGGTCGGCGGGCGCACCGCGCCGTCCGCCACATGGGTCAGCCGGTTGCCGTCCACGTCGATCACCCCCCAGCCGGTCGCCCGCAGCCCGGGATCGAGGCCGAGGAGCCGGGTCTCGCGCCCGGTCAACTGGTCAGTCTCGCCATGATGTCGTCGGCGACGCTGAAATTGGCCGCCACCGACTGCACGTCGTCGCTTTCCTCGAGCGCCTCGAGCAGCCTGAACAGCTTTTCCGCGCCCGCCTCGTCGACCTCGACGGTGCTCGACGGCCGCCACGCCAGCTCCGCCGTCTCGGGCGCCCCGAAGCGGGTTTCCAGCGCCTCGCGGACCTCGTTGAAGTCCTCCGGCGCGCACAGCACCTCGTGGCCGTCCTCGGCCGACTCCACGTCGGCCGCGCCGGCCTCGAGCGCGGCTTCGAACATCGCCTCGCCGGACGCCGACCCGCCCGGGTAGCGCACCGCGCCGACCCGGTCGAACATGAAGGAAACGCTGTTGGTCTCGCCGAGATTGCCGCCATGCTTGGCGAAGGCGGCGCGGACCTCCGCCGCCGTCCGGTTGCGGTTCTCGGTCAGCGCCTCGGCGATGATCGCGACGCCGCCCGGGCCGTAACCCTCGTAGCGGATCTCGTCGTATTGCTCGCCGTCCTCGGCGCCGGAGCCGCGCCGGATGGCGCGCTCGATGGTCTCGCCGCCCATATTGGCGGCCTTGGCGGCGGCCACCGCCGAGCGCAGCCGGGGGTTCTGCTCGGGGTCGGGCAGGCCGGCGCGGGCGGCGACCGTGAGCTCGCGGATCAGCCGGGTGAACAGCTTCGAGCGCTTGGCGTCCTGGGCGCTCTTGCGATGCATGATGTTCTTGAATTTGGAGTGGCCGGCCATGCAATTCCTTTGCGCGGGCCCTGTGCGCGGAAAGGGTCCGCGTCGTGCCCGGTTCCGAATGTCGAGAACCCTATCGCAGCCGCCGACGGAGTGGAACGCACCACGAACGATCGCCCTTGTCGACGATCAATGTGGCGATTTTTTGGCTAAGCCCAAGCCATTGCTCGCGAAAGCGATGCGGGCGGCGCGCCGTCAGCGGTCCGGCAGCGCGCCGCTCAGCCGGCCGCCGATTCGCAGCGGCTCGATGCGCGCCGCCAATCCGGTCGAATCGTCGGTCTCGACAAAGGCGGCGCACAGCGTCGCCGGACCGTCGGCGGCCTCGAGCCTGGCGGTGGGCATCTTGCGCACGAAGCGTTCGACGGAGGTCGCCTTCTTCATCCCGATCACCGAGTCGTAGTCGCCGCACATGCCGATATCGGTCTGGTAGGCGGTGCCGCCGGGAAGGATCTGCGCATCGGCGGTCGGCACATGGGTATGGGTGCCGACCACGAACGACACCCGGCCGTCGAGAAAATGGGCGAAGGCCATCTTCTCGCTGGTCGCCTCGCCGTGAAAGTCGACCGCGATGGCCGACACGGTGCGCATCAGCCCGTCCTCGGCGAGCCGCCGCGCCGCGAAGGCGAACGGGTCGTCGAGCGGGTCCATGAACAGCCGGCCGATCGCGTGCAGCACCAGCACCTTGCGGCCGCGCCGGTCGGGGAACACGCCCCAGCCGCGGCCCGGGGTCGCCGCCGGGTAGTTGTCGGGCCGCAGCAGGCGTTTCTCGCGGTCGAAATGGGGGATGATCTCGCGCTGGTCGAATACGTGGTTGCCGGTGGTGATCACATCCGCGCCGGACTCGAAGAGCCGGTCGCAGATCTTCGGCGTGATGCCGAACCCGCCGGCCGCGTTCTCGCCGTTGACGATCACGAAGTCGAGGTCGAGGGTCTCGCGCAGCCGCGGCAATTCGTCGCCCACGACGCTCCGCCCCGACCGCCCCACCACGTCGCCGCAGATCAGCAGCCGCATCGCCAGCCCGTCATGTGTCCTCCGAACATTCGAATATCCGTTTCTCGCTCACCACCCAGTCGACCCGCCGGTCGTCCGCGCCTTCCGGCACGGACGGGCGGATCTGGACATCGTAGCCGATCCCGACCACCAGCACCGCGCCGCGGCACCTCAGCGCCGCGATGGTCCGGTCGTAATAGCCGCCGCCGTAGCCCAGCCGGCGGCCGGCGCGATCGACCGCGAGCAGCGGCGCCACAACGATGTCGGGCGCGACCGGTGGCGCGGTCCCGGGCGGCTCGCTCAGCCCGAACCGCGCCTCGACCAGCGCGTCGCCGGGCCGCCAGCGGCGAAACGCCAGCGGCCGGCCGGGGCCGATCACGGCGGGCAGCGCGCAGACCGCGCCGCGCCCCGCGAGGGCGTGGAGCAGCGGCAGCGGGTCGAGCTCGTCGCCGATCGGCCAGTAGGCGGACACCCCGGCGCCGGCGACCCGGTCGCCGAACCGGGCGAGGAAGCGGTCGCGCACCGCGCGGGCGGCAGGGCCCGGATCCGCCGCGGCGCGCCGCCGCGCCCCGGCCATCTCCGCGCGCAAACGCTTCTTGTCCCCGGCGAGGGTCACGCCGCCTCCGCCACCGTCGGATGGAACAGGCGGGCGACGCCGCGGCGGCCGTCCCGCCATGCATATCCTCTGTGGCCTGCTAACGCAGGTGGGCGCCATATACCGCGGCCACGACCGCGGCAGGGACAGCTCCCAAGAGGATTGTATTGGCCCCAGGGATAAATGGCATCGCGCACCGCGCAGCGCCGCCCGGGCGGAATTTAGGACTGGGAGATCGCCTCGGCAATGCTTTCGATGCGCGCGGCGGCATCCTCGATCCGCGCGGCGAGGGTATTTTTCTGGTCTCCGACCGCGCTCCGCGGCTCGCCGTCCTCGGGTATGGCGATCCCCGCCTCGGACAGGGCGCCATAGGCTTCGGCGAGCTCGTCGGCGATCATCAGGCCGGTCATGACCAGCAGCCTGGCGTCGCCGACCTGGCCGATCTGGGCGACCAGCGCCTCCACCCGGTCGTCGATATAGGCGCCGAGCCTGGACAGGCGCTCTTCCTCGCCTTCCTCGCAGGCCACCCGGTAGCTGCGCCCGTTGATGGTGAGGTCGACCTCGGGCATGCGGACCGATCCCGGGCGTCAGGACGGGATCAGGGCGCGCAGGCGGGAGATCGCGGCATCGAGCTGCTCGGAGACCGCCCGGGTCTCGCCCTCCAGCCTGGTGCAGCGCGCGCGGGACTCGCCGAGCTCGGTCTCCAGCCGGGGGTCGGCGCCGGAGCGCTCGCGCAGGGCGTTCTCCAGCCTGTCCAGGGCGCTTTCCAGCTTGTCCTGCGCTTCGTCGAGGCGTGGCATGTACACCCGTGAATTGGGTCCGGCAACGGCCCGGCACCTTACGCCGGAGATCGGAAGACCGTCAATCGCGCGGGCAATCGCGCGGGCAATCGGGCGGGCGGAAACCGTTGATCGGCCGGGGCCCGCCGTCCACTGTTGCGCGATGCCGGGACCCAAGCCGACCGTGGTCGTGCACGGCCTCGACCACGCGCTCGCCGCGGCCCGCGCGGCGGCCGCTCTCGGGACCGCCATCCGTCTCGGCAGCGGTCCCGCGGCCGCGGGCTATGCGGGGGCCGCCTGGTTCGCCGAAATCGTCCGCGCGGCCCGTCGCGCCCATCCGGACGTCCCCATCGACGCGGTTCTCGATTGCGGCGACTCGCCGGGCATGGTGCTGGCCGCGCTGCGCCGGTCGGTCGGAACCGTCCGCTTCGCCGGCTCTCCGGCGGTCCGCGGCAAGCTCGAGGCGCTCGCCCGGGCGGCCGGCGCGCGTATCGAGACCGAGGCCGCCGCTGCCCTCGACCTCGCCGGGGAAGCCGACCCGGAAGCCGCCTGCCGGCGCTGGCTCGCCGCCGCGGGAAAGCCGGATCCGCCGTGATCCCGCGCCGTGCGGCGATCGGCCGCACGGACCGCGCGGACCCGCCGCGAAGCCGGGAAAAGAGCTGGAATTTCATTGATTTACGAGATATGGAGGGGTCGCGCGCCGGCCCCCTCCCGTACCCGGCCGGGCGGTACGAATGTTGACGCAAAAGGTGGCGGCGGATAGATCGCCCGGTTCGTATGGAGACGCATCCGACCGGACATGAACCATCGCGCGCTCCCCGTCTCTTGCCTCCCGCGCGGAAAGCGGAACGGGCAAGGCCCGGGCTGCCGCAGCCGGTCCATGGCCGAACGGCGCTCACCGTGCTCCCGATCGCGCGGAGGTATCGACAGGCATGACCGAGAAAACGCTGCTCAACGCCGACGAAAGGACCCTGATCGTCGGGACCTACCGTCTCATCGTTCCGGTATGGGAGACCGTCGCCGACCTGTTCTACGGGCGGCTTTTCGAGGACCAGCCGCATTATCGCCAGCTGTTTCCCGAGGACATGGCCAAACAGAAGCGCAAGCTGATGACGATGTTCGCCTTCATCACCAAGTCGCTGGAATGGACGGAGGAGCGGTGGCGCGAGGACGTTCCGCCGCAGCATGACCTGTTCCTGGTCGTGCTCGCCCTCGGCCGCCGGCACCACGTTCTCTACAAGATCCCGGACGATTCGTACGGACCGGTGGGAAAGGCGCTGCTATGGGCGTTGGACCAGGGCCTCGGACAGGCCTTCACGCCGGACATCCGCGTGGCCTGGTCCAAGCTTTACGGCGCCCTTTCGACGAGCATGCAGATGGGCGGCAAGCTGTCGAGCATCAAGATGGATTTCGGCCGCATCCCCTGAGCGCGAGGGCGCGTTGAATGGCAACCCCGGCTCCCTTCCTGCGCGGCTCGTTCGAGACCTTTTCCCTGGCCGAGGTCTTCGGCGTGCTCGCGCTCAGCCGCCAGTATTACGACCTGCGCTTCTCCGACGACGACGGGGAGGTGGGGACCATCGCGATCAAGGCGGGCCAGGTGGTCGGGGCCGAGGACTTCCGCGACCGGTCGGTGGGCGCCGACGCCCTCGACGCGCTGATCGACGACCCGGGCACGGTCTTCGCGGTCGCCATACTCCCGCGCGACGCGCCCGAGAGGTCGGCCGAGACGCCGATCGGCGCGCTTGCCGAGCTGGTCCCGGAAGCCACTGACGCGGACCGGGACGCCGACCCCGCGCCACCGGCCGAAGCCGACGGCGGGATTTCGGCCGGCGCGGCAACCGATGCCGACCCCGACGGGTACGCGGAAGCGCTGGTCCCGGAGCCTGCCGACGCGCCGATCGCCGAGCTTGCCGAACCGGTGCCGGAAACCGCTGCCGCTGACCGGGCCGCCGAGCCGGCGCCACCGGCCGAAGCCGAAGCCGACGGGTCCGCCCGCGCGGCGACGGACGCCCACCCTGCCGCGAACGGGGCAGCGCAGGCCCCCGGGCCCGCCGAGGCGCCGATCGGCCGGCTTGCCCAACCGGTCCGGGAAATTGCCGACGCGGATCGGGACGCCGACCCCGCCGGCAACGCGGAAGCGCTGGCCCCGGAGCCCGTCGAGGCACCGGGTGCCGCGGCGGGGAGCGAACCGCCTCCGGCGGCGGCAGCGCCCGACAGCGGGCTCTCCGGCGCGGGCGAGGTGATCCTGCACGGCAATGTCAGCGACGCCAGCTTCGCGGAAATCCTCGAGGTCCTGCAGCTCAGCGATCAACCGGCGACGGTGGTGTTCATCGCCGGTGGCGCCCGGCTGGGCACGCTGACCCTGAAGTCGGGACAGGTGCTCGACGCGACGGCGGGCTCGCTGCGGGGCCTGGAGGCCTTCGAACGGCTCTACGCCGATCATGGCGAGACATTCGAGGTCCGGCGCGCCGCGCCCGGCATCCCGACCGAAGGCCTCGGCGCGGTCTCCCGGTTGCTGGCCGATATGCAGCAGGCCCCCGACAACGCGTCCTCCACGACGATGGCCGGACCGGAAGACCGGCGCTCGCTGTTCATGCGCGGCCGTCTGTCCGACTTCCCGCTGGAGCTCCTGGTCGGGTCGCTCCACCTCAGCCGGCAGTGGATCCAGCTCGAATTCCGCCGCGAGGATGCGCTCCTGCACCGGGTGCACCTCAAGGCGGGGAAGATCGTCGGCGCCGAGAGCGCTGCGGCGGACGGCGCCGCGGGCGCGCTGGCGGCGATCCGCGGGGATCCGGGCGACGAGTTCTTCGTCTATCGCTGCAAGGCGCCGCTGGATGGACCCGCCGTCGCCTCGCTGGCCGATCTGTTCCCGCCCGCCGACCGGCCCGGGGACCCGCTGCCGGAACCGGCCGCCCCAGCCCCCCCGGCCCCCCCGGACGGCGAACCCGTCCGGGTCGCCGCGGTGTCCGCCGCGGACTCCTCGGCCGAAATCCTGGCCGCGATGGAGGACATCCGCGCGCGCGCCAGCGCCGAAATCCAGGCCGCGCTCGCCGCCTCCGGCCGGGGTCCGCGCGACCGCGTCCTGCTGTGGTGGGTGCTCGGGCTGCAGGCCGCCAGCCTCGCCGTCGCGACCGGCGCGCTGGTGCTCTCCCTGGCATAGCCCGCCATATTCTTCGCCGCCGCAAGCGCGCTGGCACGCCCGCCGGGATTGGGTTACTTATTGGCGGCCTGAGGCTGCCTGGCCGCGCGGGGACATCGCAGGGGGATCGAGGATGAGGGTCACGCAAAGGGTCAAGAAGATCCTTGCCGGCTACGAGAGCGACAACCCGGGGACCAAGGCGAATCTCGCGCGGATCCTGATGCACGGCAAGCTCGGCGGGACCGGCAAGATGGTCATCCTGCCGGTCGACCAGGGCTTCGAACACGGCCCCGCCCGCAGCTTCGCCCCGAACCCTCCGGCCTACGACCCGCACTACCATTTCCAGCTCGCCGTGGATGCCGGGCTGAACGCCTACGCCGCGCCGCTCGGGATGATCGAGGCCGGCGCCGACAGCTTCGCCGGGGCGGTGCCGACGATCCTCAAGGTGAACAGCGCCAACAGCCTCGCCACGGGCAAGGACCAGGCCGTGCATGGCGGGGTGGGCGATGCGCTCAGGCTCGGCTGCTCGGCGATCGGGTTCACCATCTATCCCGGCTCGGACGACCAGTACGAGATGATGGAGGAGATCCGCGAGCTCGCCGAGGAGGCGAAATCGGTCGGCCTGGCCGTCGTCGTCTGGTCCTATCCGCGCGGCGGCGTGCTGTCGAAGGAAGGCGAGACGGCGATGGATATCTGCGCCTACGCCGCCCACATCGCCTGCCTGATGGGCGCCCATGTCGTCAAGGTGAAACCGCCGACCGACGCGCTCTTCCTCGACGCGGCCAAAGGGGTCTACGAGGCCCAGCGGATCGACACCGCGACGCTCGCCGCGCGCATCGCCCATGTCGTGCAGTCCTGCTTCAACGGGCGCCGGCTGGTGGTGTTCTCGGGCGGCGAGGCCAGGGACCTCGACGGCATCCATCGCGAGGTAAGGGCGATCCGCGAGGGCGGCGGCTCGGGCTCGATCATCGGCCGCAACACCTTCCAGCGGCCGCGCGCCGAGGCGCTCGCCATGCTCGACGGCATCGTCAGGATCTACCAGGGCAAGGCCAATCCGGACCTGCAGGCTGTATCTGATCACGCCGCCTGAACTCGGCCCCGGCGGCGCGCGCGGCTTCGCGGACCGGCTCGCCGCGGCGCTCGACGCCGGCGAGGCGGCCTGCGTCCAGCTCCGCCTCAAGCAGGCGGGCGACGACGACATCCGCCGCGCCGCCGAGATCCTGGCGCCGGTCGCGCAGTCCCGCGACGTGGCCTTCGTGATGAACGACCGCCCCGACCTCGCTCGCGAGACCGGCTGCGACGGCGTTCATGTCGGCGCCGACGACGCCCCCTATGCGGAGGCGCGCGGCATCGTCGGCGCCGAGGCGATCGTCGGCGTGACCTGCAAGGACTCCTACCATTTGGCGATGGAGGCGGCCGAGGCGGGCGCCGACTACGTCGCGTTCGGCGCCTTCTTCCCGACCGCGACCAAGCGGACCACGGCCCGGGCGCCGCTCGCGCTGCTGGAGGACTGGCAATCGGCCTTCACCGTTCCCTGCGTCGCGATCGGCGGCATCACGGCGGCGAATTGCCGCCCGGCGGTCTCCGCCGGGGCCGATTTCCTCGCCGTGTCGGCGGGCGTCTGGTCCCACCCCGACGGCCCGGCGGACGCCGTTCGCGCCTACGAGGCGGCGATCCGGGACGCGCTCGGCGACGCCTAGCCGGGCTCCGCCACCGGCGCCCAGAGCACGTCCTCGATGCGCTCCGCGCCGACCGCCAGCATGACCAGCCGGTCGACGCCGAGCGCGATCCCGGCGCAGTCGGGCAGCCCCGATTCGAGCGCGGCCAGAAAATCCTCGTCGACCGGGTAGGCGCTGCCCCGGAGCCGGAGCCGGAGCGCGCGGTCGGCCGCGAAGCGCGCGCGCTGTTCCGCCGGGTCGGTGAGCTCGCCGTAGCCGTTGGCGAGCTCGAGGCCGCAGGCGAACAGCTCGAAGCGTTCGGCGAAGCGGCGGTCGGGGCCGAGCCGGGCCAGCGCCGCCATCGAGGCCGGGTAGTCGTAGAGGATCGCCGGCGCGCCGATACCGAGGGACGGCTCCACCCTGGCGAGGAAGATGCGGAAGAAGACGTCCTCCCAGCTGTCCCCGGGCCCGGTCCAGACCCCGGCGGCGCGCGCGGCGGCGGCCAGCAAGGCGGGGTCGGAGACATCGTCCAGCGTCGCCGCGAGGTCGATCCCGGCATGGCGGGCGAAGGCATCGCAGACGCTGATCCGGGTCCATCGGGCGCGCGGATCGGCGCTCTTCCCCGCCCGGGTCAGGCGCTCCGCCCCCGCGGCCTCCGCGGCGGCGGCCAGCAGCCCCTCGCAATCCGCCCAGAGCTCGCTGTGGGCCGCCCCCACCCGGTACCATTCGAGCATCGTGAACTCGGGATGGTGGGTCGGCGAGCGCTCCTCGTTGCGGTAGCAGCGGGCGATCTGGAAGATCTTCTCCTCGCCCGCCGCCAGCAGCTTCTTCATCGCGAATTCCGGCGATGTGTGGAGATAGACCGGAGACACCGGCCCGTCGCGGAAGGGCTCGGCCAGCGCGGTCTCGAAAGCCGCCAGATGGGGCTCCAGCCCGGGCGAGACCTGGAGGGCCGGGGTCTCCACCTCGACGAAGCCGCGGTCGGCGAAGAAGCGCCTGATCGCCGCCACGATCGCCGCCCGGGCGAGCAGGTTGGGCCGCCTCAGCGCATGGCGCTCGGGCCGCCACCAGGGCGGCTCAACCATGGCGTTTCGCGATTTCGGGCATGGCGCGATAATGCCGGATCGGGCGATGCGGGGTAAGGGTGGCGGACCGGACCATGCGCACGGGCGGCGCGCTCGCCGCGGCGGGGCTGATCGACCGGGCCGGGGTCGCGGCGGCCGATGCGGTCGCGCGGAATTACGCGGTGGCGATCACCCCGCATGTCGCCGGGCTGATCGAACGCGGCGCGGCGGACGACCCGATCGCGCGCCAGTATCTGCCCGACCCCGGCGAGCTCGCGCGGAGCCCGGGCGAGCGCGACGATCCGATCGGCGACGACGCCCATTCGCCGCTGCCCGGCGTGGTCCACCGCTACCCCGACCGCGTGCTCCTGATGCCGACGACCGCCTGCCCGGTCTATTGCCGGTTCTGCTTCCGCCGGGAACGCGTCGGGCACGGGGCGGCGGCGATGTCGGCGGAACAGCTCGACGCCGCGCTCGCCTATGTCGCCTCCCGCCCGGCGATCCGCGAGGTGATCCTGACCGGCGGCGACCCGATGATCCTGTCGCCGCGCAGGCTGGGCGGCATCCTCGGCCGCGCCGCGGCGATTGCGAACGTCGAGGTGCTGCGCGTCCACAGCCGCGTCCCGGTCGCCGATCCGGCGCGCATCGACCGGGCGCTGATCGCCGCGCTCGGCCAGGACGTACCGGTCTATGTCGCGATCCACTGCAACCATCCGCGCGAGATCGACCCGGCGGCGGCGCGCGCCATCGCCGCGCTGGCCGATGCCGGCGTGCCGCTGCTCGCCCAGACGGTGCTGCTCCGGGGGGTGAACGACGATGCCGACACGCTGGCGGCGCTGTTCCGCGCGCTGGTCCGCCACCGGGTGCGGCCCTACTACCTGCACCACCCCGACCTCGCCCCGGGCACGGCGCGGTTCCGGCTGTCGGTCGCCGAGGACCAGGCGCTGGTGCGGGCGCTGCGCGGGCGGATCTCGGGCCTGTGCCAGCCGACCTACGTGCTCGACATCCCGGGCGGCTACGGCAAGGTCCCGGTCGGCCCGTCCTTCCGCGACGCAGGCGGCGGGCTCAGCGACTGGCAGGGCGCGGCCCACCCCGACCCGCATGGCTGACCCTTTGCCTCGCCAACCGCGACTTGCTAGGGTCCGCGCTCTCCCGGCGGCCAGGCGAATCCCATGAAGGTCAACGCGAACACGATCCGGCCCGGCCACGTGATCGAGCACGACGGCAAGCAGTGGAGCGTGCTCAAGATCCAGATCCTGCAACCCGGCAAGGGCGGCGCCTTCGTCCAGGTCGAGATGCGCGACGTGATGACCGGCACCAAGAGCAACGAGCGGTTCCGCACCCAGGAATCGGTCGAAAAGCTGATGGTGGACGAGAAATCCTGCACCTATCTCTACCGCGCCGACGATTCGGTGACGCTGATGGATACCGAGACCTACGAGCAGTTCGACCTCCCGGTCGGGATGATCGGCGGCCCGGTGGCCTATCTGCAGGACGGCATGACGATCACGCTGGACCTGATCGAGGGGAAGCCGGTCGCCGCCCGGCTGCCGCAGCAGGTGACGATGGCGGTGACCGAGGCCGACCCGGTGGTCAAGGGCCAGACCGCCTCGTCCTCCTTCAAGCCGGCGATGCTGGAGAACGGCGCGCGGGTCATGGTGCCGCCGCATATCGAGGCCGGCACCCGGATCGTCGTCAATACCGAGGACGGCAGCTACATCGAGCGCGCCAAGGGCTGAGCGCCGGCGCGCCGGAAGGAACCCATGCCTTCGGCGACGATAAACGTGATGGAAGCCGCGGCGCGCAAGGCGGCGCGCGGGCTGATCCGCGATTTCGGCGAGGTCGAGAACCTCCAGGTCTCGCGCAAGGGGCCGGCGGACTACGTCACCGAGGCGGACCGCCGGGCGGAGCGCAGGCTGCGCGACGAGCTCGCCAAGGCGCGGCCCGGCTTCGGCTTCCTGATGGAGGAATCGGGCGCGACGGCGGGCGAGGACGCCACGCGGCGGTGGATCGTCGACCCGCTCGACGGGACCACCAACTTCCTGCACGGCATCCCGCATTTCGCCATCTCGATCGGGCTCGAGGAGGACGGCGAGATGGTCGCGGGCGTGATCTACGAGCCGCTGCGCGACGAGCTGTTCTGGGCCGAGAAGGGGGTCGGCTGCTATCTCAACCGGCGGCGGCTCCGGGTCTCGTCCCGCCGGCGGCTGGAAGACGCGGTGCTCGCCACCGGCATCCCGTTCAAGGGACGGGGCGGCAAGACCGCCTTCCTGTCGACCGTCGGGGCGGCGATCGACAGGGTCGCCGGCGTCCGGCGCCTCGGCTCGGCGGCGCTCGACCTCGCCTATGTCGCGGCGGGGCGCTATGACGGTTTCTGGGAGTTCGGCCTGTCGCCCTGGGACGTGGCGGCGGGGATCGTGCTGGTGCGCGAGGCGGGCGGGTTCGTGACCGACCTCAAGGGCGGCGCGGCGCGCCTCGGCGGCCCGTCCATCGTCGCCGCCAATGACCGGCTGCACGCCCCGGTGCGCCGCATGCTGCGCGAAAGTTTGAACGAATCCGATCTCGCCCTGGCGAGCTAGGGCGCCTAAACTCGCGTGCTTCGGCCGGCAGCCGCAGCCGGCGGAAGGACCATGCACGGGTTGCGGCCGGATGCCGAAGAACCGCGCGACATGACCAGCCCGAGAAACTACCTGACCAGGATGGTCCTGTTCCTGCTCGCCGTCATGGCGGTGGCGGGCGCGCTCTACGAGCCCCTGCTGCAGGCGTTCCGGGCCAACCCCGCCCTCAACGGGCTGATCGTCGGCGTGCTGGTGCTCGGCATCGCCTACAGCTTCCGCCAGGTGATGACGCTCCGGCGCGAGGTCAACTGGATCGTCAACGTCCGCACCGGGCGGCCCGGCATCTCGGTCCAGGCGGCGCCCCGCCTGCTCGCCCCGCTGGCGGCGATCCTCGGCGAGCAGACCCGCCGCTTCCGGCTGTCGGCGCTGGCCCTCCGATCCCTGCTCGACGGCATCGCGGCGCGGCTCGACGAGCAGCGCGACATCGCGCGCTACATGATCGGGCTGCTGATCTTCCTCGGCCTGCTCGGAACCTTCTGGGGGCTGCTCCAGACCATCCACGCGGTGGGCGGCGTGATCGCCGGTCTCAGCGTCAGCGGGGGCGACCTGAACGCGGTCTTCACCGACCTCAAGGCCGGGCTCCAGGCGCCGCTCACCGGCATGGGGACGGCGTTCTCGTCCTCGCTGTTCGGCCTCGCCGGCTCGCTGGTGCTGGGCTTTCTCGAGCTCCAGGCGAGCCAGGCGCAGAACCGCTTCTTCAACGACCTCGAGGACTGGCTGGCCGGCCAGACCCGCCTGTCGGGCGGCGGGGCGGGGATCGACCAGGACCAGGCGGTTCCGGCCTATGTCCAGGCCCTGCTGGAACAGACCGCCGACAGCCTGGAGAACCTGCAACGCACCATGGAGCGGGGCGAGGAGAGCCGGATCTCGTCGAACCAGTCGATCTCGCTGCTGGCCGAGAACCTGTCGGCGCTCACCGACCAGATGCGGGCCGAGCAGGCGCTGATGACCCAGATCGCCGAAGGACAGCTCGAGCTGCGGCCGATCCTGGCCCGGCTGGCCGAGGCCCGGCCGGGCGGCGGGTTCGACGACAACGTGCAGCAGCACGTCCGCAACATCGACGTCCACCTGGCGCGGCTCATCGAGCAGCTCTCGGCCGGACGCTCCGAGATGGTGCAGGAGCTCAGGAACGAAATCCGCGTGCTGTCGCGCACGATAGCGGCGACCGGGCGAAAAGAGACGGGCTAGGCCGGCAAGATGGCCGTCGGCAGGACCAGGCAGCACTCCGGGGCCGATATCTGGCCCGGCTTCGTCGACGCGCTGGCGGCGTTGCTGATCATCGTCATCTTCCTCCTGATGGTGTTCACCCTGGCGCAGTATTTCCTGAGCGAGATCCTGAGCGGGCGCGACCGGGCGCTCGACCGGCTCAACCGGGAGATCGCGCAGCTCACCGAGATGCTGTCCCTCGAAGAGGCGGAGAAGGCCGAGCTGGAGAGCACGCTGTCGCAGATCCAGCTCCAGCTCGGCACGCTGTCCGCCGAGCGCGACAGGCTGTCGAGCCAGCTCGCGGCGCTGCTCCCGGAGCGCGACCGGCTGAGCGACGAGGTCGCGGCGCTCACCGCCGAGCGCGACGCGCTCAAGGTCACCGCGGAGAAGTCCGCCGCCGCGCTGGAGGACGCCTACAAGACGATCGGCGCGGACCGCGAGAAGATCGAGCTCCAGCTGCGCAGCATCGTCAGCCTCGAGCGCGACATCGCCGCCCTGCGCGAGGTCCGCGACACGCTGGAGAAGAGGGTCGCCGAGCTCGACGACACGCTGCGCGCCCAGTCGCAGGAGGTCGCCGCGCTGAAGGGCTCGCTGGAAGAGAGGACGCGGGAGGCCGGCGCGCTGAAGGGCTCGCTGGAGGAGAGGACGCGGGAGGCCGGCGCGCTGCGCGACCGGTCCAAGGAGCTCGCCGCCGAGCTCGCCTCGGCCGAGGAACGGACCCGGCTCGCGCAGCGCGAGATCGACGCGCGCGACGTGCGCCTGCGCGACCTCGGCGCGCGCGTCACCCAGACCGAGGAGGCGCTTGGCGCCGAGCAGGCCGTCTCGCGCGAGGCGCAGGAGCAGGTGCGGCTTCTCAACCTCCAGATCGCGGCGCTGCGCCAGCAGCTCGCCCGCATCGAGGCGGCGCTGGAGGCCTCGGAGCTCGAGGCCGAGGCCAAGGGCATCCAGATCGTCAACCTCTCGCAGCGGCTCAACGCGGCGCTCGCCAGCAAGGTGCAGGAGCTCGCGAGCTTCCGCTCGGAGTTCTTCGGCCGGCTCAAGCAGGCGCTCGGCGACCGCCGCGACGTGCGCATCGTGGGCGACCGCTTCGTGTTCCAGTCCGAGGTGCTGTTCCCCTCCGGCCAGGCGACGCTGCAGCCCGGCGGGCGCGACCAGATCGACAAGCTGGCCAGGACGATCACGGAGATATCGGCGAAGATTCCGACCGAAATCAACTGGGTGCTCCGGGTCGACGGCCACACCGACCGGATCCCGATCTCGACCCCGGCCTACCCGTCGAACTGGGAGCTGTCCACCGGGCGCGCGGTGGCGGTGGTCAAATACCTGATCGACCAGGGCGTTCCGGCCGCCCGGCTCGCGGCCACCGGGTTCGGCGAGTTCCAGCCGATCGACCCGGGCAGCACCGTCGCCGCCTTCCGCCGCAACCGCCGCATCGAGTTCAAGCTCACCCAGCGCTGAGGCCCGCGCTTCCGGCCACGCCGTTGCCGGGCGGAGCCGAGACACGGTCGAGACGATGTCCCGAATTGTTCGCTCGACGACAGGAAAACGGCTTCGGTCTCTTATGGGTCGGCCGGCGGTGCCGCGACTTGAGTGCTGCGGGAGCGTCCTTCGTAAATCTTTTGCAGCCCCGTGCGGTGCGAGTCGAAGTCATACATGCAGTAGAGCAGCCATATGCGCGACCAGACCTCGTCACCATCCGGAAGGTAGCGGATTCTCAGACCTATATTTTGCGCTTCTCGATGGTTGATCGCCGATCCGTGCGATTTGTAGGTTTCCCGGCCAGCACGTTGGTCGACGACGGCTTTGACCTCTTCAGGCGTTCGGGATTCCATCATTCCGGATGAGAGAAGGCGATAGGCAATCTGTTTGCTGTGCTCGTAGGCGAACATGCCCAGTTTGTGTAGCGCGAAATTCTGCTGCGCCATTTGCGGTTCCATCAACACCGATGAAGGAATGCCCGCCAGGCTAGGCTCGATGGGCCCCAATTCCGAGGAAGGTCCCATTACAATTTCTCTTGCCGCCAAACTCAGTAAAGTGCCGTTGCTCTTTGCCGCGTTGGGAACAATCACTCGCAGATCGGGTGCCAGGTCTTGAATCAGGTGGATCAATCCTTCAGTCGCATCGGTGTCGCCGCCAGAAGTTTCGATGAATAGATCGCAAGCCTCACCATTGACGTCGCCAAACAGTTCGACGAAGTAATCGCGATCACGCTGGTTGATTTCCGCGCCGAGGAAACGGTTGGCGTAATACACCAGCAACCGACGCCCGGTCAGGGTCTCGATGTCGCGGATCAAGAGCTGTCGAAGGTAGCGATCCTTTTGGCCGACCCAGAAGATGGGCGATTGCGTCGGGACAGTCGACGACCGAGGAAACTGATCCATCTTCTTACTTGCGTTCGACGAACTCCTTTGGGTCGTCCGGTTCGCCGGATGCAATACGATGCATGGCATCGTAGTCCGGCTTGGGGTCGATCCGGGCAGGCACCACGTGAGAGTTTACCGGCACCTCGTTGCCGCCCTTCGGGCGCAGGACTTCGGAGATCTTCCTGACCGCATCGACTCCAGTGTTCGCCATTTCTCTCGCCGAGGCGCCCGGCCCGGCGTCCATGCTCGCGTTCTCTCCGAGTTCGGCGTTGCCTGGCCGGTGGACCGCCGGGTCTGCGACTCTTCTCCGTTCCCTGTTCATCCTCGGCACTCCCTGCGAGCTGCGAAAACGCTAGATTGTCGACTCCAGCGAGGCAATCCCAAGTTGAATATATGAATCGCCCTCAAGCCGAAAGGCATAATCCGGCGGGCGGTCGCCGGAGGACGACTCAATTCATCCGAGCGGGTTCGGTGCTTTCCGACATAAGTCCCTTTTTCGCCACATCGTATTCTCGCGCCGTGTGGAGCCCCAAAGGATCGTATCGAAGGGCGGATCCCGGCAGTTCGAGCGCCGCCTTTCGCCGCAACCGCCGCATCGAGTTCAAGCTCACCCAGCGCTGAGGCGGGCCTCCTCCGCCGGGTCGCCGAACTGGAGCGCGGCGAGCCGGGCGTAGAGCGCGCTGGTCCGGAGCAGTTCCCCGTGGGCGCCGATCGCGTCGATCCGCCCGCGGTCGAGCACGATGATCCGGTCGGCCGCCTGGACCGTGGCGAGCCGGTGCGCGATCACCAGCGTGGTGCGCGCGGCCATCAGCCGGTCGAGCGCGTCCTGGACCACGCGCTCGCTCTCGGAATCGAGCGCGCTGGTCGCCTCGTCGAGCAGCAGCAGCGCCGGGTCGCGCAGCAGCGCCCGCGCGATGGCTATGCGCTGGCGCTGCCCGCCCGACAGGCGCACCCCCTTCTCGCCGAGGAAGGTGTCGAAGCCCCGCGGCAGGGCGTCGAGGAACCCGGCAGCGGCGGCGGCCTCGGCGGCCTCGCGCACCTCCGCGTCGGTGGCGCCGGGCCGGCCGTAGCGGATGTTGTCCCAGGCATCGGCGGAGAACACGAAGGGCTCCTGCGCGACCAGGCCGATGCGCGCGCGGAGCGCCGCCGGGTCGGCGTCGCACAGGTCGACGCCGTCGAACCGCGCCCGCCCCGCCGCCGGGTCGTAGAACCTCAGCAGGAGCTCGAACACGGTCGACTTGCCGGCGCCCGACGGGCCCACCAGGGCGACCCGCTCGCCGGGCGCGATGTCGAAGCTCACCCCGTCGAGCGCGGCGGCGTCGGGGCGCGAGGGGTAGTGGAAACGGACCGCCTCGAAGGCGATCGCGCCGGCCGGCGGGTCGGGCAGCTTCGCGGGCACGGGCGGCGCGGCGATGTCGGACTCGATGCGCATCAGCTCGAGCAGGCGCTCGGTCGCGCCGGCGGCGCGCTGCAGATCGCCGATCACCTCGCTGACCGCGCCGACCGAGCCCGCGACCACCACGGCGTAGAACACGAAGGCCGAGAGCTCGCCCGGCGAAATCCGCCCGTCCATCACGTCGTGCCCGCCGATCCACAGGATCACGCCCACGGCGCTGAACACGGTGACGATGACGAAGGCGGTCAGCAGCCCGCGCGCCATGTTGCGCCGGAGCGCGATCGCCAGCGCATCGTTCACCCGCGCGCCGAAGCGGCGCGCGTCGACCGGCTCGTGGCCGAACGCCTGGACGGTGCGGATCGCGTTCAGCGTCTCCTCGCCATGCGCCGAGATGTCGGCGACCCGGTCCTGGCTCTCGCGCGACAGGCGCCGCACCCGGCGGCCGAACACCACGATGGGCAGCACCACGACGGGCACGATGAGGAACACCAGCGCGGCGAGCCGCGGGCTGGTGACGAACAGCAGCACCGTCCCGCCGAGCAGGAGCAGCACGTTCCTGAGCGCGACCGAGACCGTCGAGCCGACCACCACCTGGAGCAGCGTGGTATCGGTGGTCAGCCGCGACAGCACCTCGCCGACGCGCGCGGATTCGAAGAAGGACGGGCTGAGCGCGAGCATCCGGTCGAACACCGCGCGCCGCAGATCGGAGACCACGCGCTCGCCGATCCAGGCGACCAGGTAGAACCGCCCGAACGTGGCCAGCGCGAGCAGCGCGATGACCGCGAACAGCCCGGCCAGCGCCCGGTCGAGCAGCGCCCCGTCGCCGGCGCCGAAGCCCTGGTCGATCAGCCCGCGCAGCCCCTGGCCGAGCACCAGCACGGAGCCGGCGGCGACGGTCAGCGCCAGCGCGGCGCCGAATACCCGCGACCGGTAGGGCGCCAGCCAGGGCATCAGCGCGCGCAGGCTGCGGATGTCGCCGCGCGCGGGCTCGCCCGGCCTGTCGTCGTCACGCACGGCGGGGACCCCCGAGGCTTGTCAACCCCATCACCTTCCGATATACACCCGCGGCCCCGCCGGAGACGCGACGATGAAAAAGGACACCCACCCGGACTACCACGAAATCAACGTGGTGATGACCGACGGCACGACCTACACGACCCGGTCGACCTACGGCAAGGAAGGCGACACCGTCAAGCTCGACATCGACCCCAAGACCCACCCGGCCTGGACCGGCGGTCAGCAGCGCCTCGTCGACACCGGCGGGCAGGTCGCGAAGTTCAACAAGCGGTTCAAGGACCTCGGCATCGGCTGAGCCGCCGTCGACGCCCACTCTCGCAGGCGGCAAATCTACCCCGAAACGCGTCCCCGTTTCAGCCGGGACCGACAATCCGGGCGGCGAGGTGCCGCCCCGGTTCCTGCCGTCGCCCTCCGCGGCCCATTCGAGGATCGTCCCGAGGTCCCCGTGCAGCGTGGCATGCGCCTCGCCCCGTTTCCCGCCCGGCGTCAGCACGATGCGCGCGATCAGACCCCGGATCGCCGTCGCCGCCTCCCGACAGAGCCGTTCTCCAGCCGGTCATTCGGCCGGGACACGGCGGTCGCGCGGCGTCCAGGCGTCGAACCCGGTCCTCGCGCTGGCCCGGACCCGTACGCTCGCACCGCGCCGGATCATGTGGAAGGCGGGCGAGGCGCGGTTCGGCGGTCCTCCAGCAGGGTCGCCTCGCCGGCGAGGTCCGGCTCCCCGCAACCGGCCAGGATCGCCGCCCGCGCGGCGTCGCGGAGCGCGATCGCCGCATCGAACCCATCCTGCTCGGCGAGGAGCCGGGCGCCCACCGTGACCTGCACCGCGCCGGGGCGGGGAAACCACTGCCCGCCGCGCAGCACCGACCGCGTCCCGCGCAGCGCGACCGGGACCACGGGCACCCTGGCGGCGGCGGCGGCGGCGAAGGCGCCCAGCTTGAAGTCGAGCAGGCCGGGGCGGCGGGTCAGCGTCCCTTCCGGATAGACCGCCAGCCGGCGGCCCGCCCGCGCCGCCGCGATGACGTCGTCCAGATCGCCCCGGCCGCTTGCGTCGTCGAACCGCTCCACGAACAGCGCGCCGATCCGGCGCAGGAAGGTCCCTGCGAACAGCTGCGGCGCCAGCTCCGCCTTGGCGACGAAGGCGGTCTCGCCGGGCAGGGCCGCGGCGAGCACCAGGCTGTCGAGATAGCTGCAGTGGTTGGCGACCAGGATGGCGCCGCGGTCCGGCACGGTCTCGCCGCTCACCGTCAGCCGCGTGCCGGTGAGCTTCAGCATGGCGCGCGCCGCCGCATGCAGCACCCGCCAGCGCCAGGCGCGCCGGGGCAGCGCGATCGAGAGCGGCCAGACGGCCAGCGCCAGCGCGACGAGCACCGCCCACCAGTACCCGGCATAGGCGCGGCCGAGCGTCAGGCGGAAGCCGGCGCGAAGCCGGGCCGCAGCCGCCGAGAGCCAGAGCCCGAGCAGTTGCCGCCACGGCGCCGCGCCGGGTTCGTCGAGGCGGCCCTCCAGATAGCGCGCGCGGGTGGCGGCCCGCCGGATCTTGCCGCTCGAGGTCTTGAGCACCGCGCGCGGCGGCGCGAGGACGACATCGTCCGGCGCGATGCCCGCGACGTCGACGGCCGCCGCCTCGATGCCGCGCCTCAGCCGGTCGCGGGCACCGCCGTCCTCCTCGCGGCTTTCGGCGACCACCACCAGCCTCTCGGCGCGGTCCGGCCCGGCGGCCGCGAAGGCCGCGACGCAGCCGCGCCGGATGCCGGGAAGGTCGCCGATGGCGGCTTCCAGCTCATGCGGATGGATGTTGCGTCCGCCGCGTATGATGACGTCCTTGATCCGGCCCGTCGGATAGACCTCGCCACCGGCGATGTAGGCCAGGTCGCCGGTCTCGAGCCAGTCGCCGTCGAACAGGCCGCGCGTCGCCTCCGCGTTCTCGTGGTAGCCGACGGTCGCCGAGGGACCGGTGAATTGCAGCCTCCCCTGGCGGCGCTCGGGCATTTCGCGGCCGGATTCGTCGACCACCCGGAACTGATGCCCGGGGAGCGGCGAACCGCACGCCACGACCTCGACCGCATCGCCGTACCCGGCCGCAACCGGCACCGCGCGCAACCGCTCCGCCAGCCCGGTCCGGTCGATCCGCTCGGCGAGCAGCCCCCGCCCGGGCCGGGGAAAGGCCAGCCCCACGCTGCTCTCGGCGAGGCCGTAGACCGGGGCGAGCGCCCCGGGATCGAAGCCATGGGCCGCGAAGCGCGCGCAGAACGCCCGCACCGACGCGGCCCGCACGGGCTCCGCCCCGTTGACCACGATACGGGCCGAACTCAGGTCGAGCCCCTCGATCGCGGCGTCGTCGATCCGCTCAACGCAGAGATCGAAGGCGAAGTTGGGCGCGCCCGAAAGCGTCGCCCGCCGGGCGTGGATCTCCCACAGCCAGCTCTCCGGGCGCGCCAGGAAGACCAGCGGGGAGGAAATCGAAACCGGCACCGCGAAATGGAGGCTGCCGAGCCACGCGCCGATCAGGCCCATGTCGTGGTAGAGCGGAAGCCAGCTCACGAATACGTCGCGGCCGGGCTCGGCTTCCATGGCCCGGCCCATGGCCCGGATGTTGGCGAGCAGGTTGGCGTGGCTCAGCACCACGCCCTTCGGGTCGCCGGTGCTGCCCGAGGTGTACTGCAGAAAGGCGACGTCTCCGGCGCCGCGCGCCGGGGCGGCCTCCGGCCTGCCGCGTGCGCGGAGTCCCTCGACGGTCTCGACCGCGCGAAGGCTCGCGACCTGCGAGCGCAGAAAGGTCGCGAGAACCCGCGCCTCCGGCACGGTGACCAGCAACTCGGCTCCCGCGTTGGCGAGTATCGCGGCTTGACGGCGCAGATGATCGGCGAGCTGCGAAGGCCGCGCCGGGGGGTAGATCGGCACCGGCACGCATCCGGCATAGAGGATCCCGAAGAAGGCGTGCAGGAACCCGGCGCAGGTGGGCAGCATCAACGCCACGCGGGCGCCCGGCATCGCTCCGCCGTCGAGGATGCCGCCGGAGACCGCCAGAGCCGCCTCGCGGAGCTCCGCGTATGTGACGGTCTCGATATGGTCCTCCCGTTCCCTGAGCCAGGCGTGGACGCGGTCGGGGTGCGCTTCGGCGTGCCAGTCGAGCATTTCGGTCAGGGTCGCCGCGGCGCTGGGTATCGACACGACCGGACCCGGCGCCGCATCTTCCCGGGGTTGCGGGGCGGCGGGCCCGCGCGGCGCGCCGGCCGCTTCCAGCGCGCGCCAGAGATCGGCCGGGGTTTCGGCTTCCGCCAGCGTCGATCCGGGGAGGCTGACCGAGAACGTCCGCTCGATGCGCCGCAGCAGCTCGGCCCGCCCCAGGCTGTCGAAACCGAGATCCTCGCCCAGCCTGCTGTCGAGGGAAACGTTCGGGGTGTCGCGCGCGGAACGGAGCTCGCGCGACAGGGTCGCGATCAGGTGCAGCAGATGCGCCGGGTCGTCGGGGGCGGTCGCGCCGCCACGCGATCTCGTGAGCCCGTTCTCCATCGCGACGCCAACCTCGCATGCCCGGCCGGCCTGTCAACAAACATTCTCTAACGGGACGGTAGCCGACACCGACCGGCACGAGGTGCGCGACCCCCGCTCCTCTACCCGGACCATCAACGCAGCATCTCGAAGGCGCGGTTAGCCGCGCCGGGCCGGCCGTTCGGGCCGCTATTGTAGCGCGCAGCCCTTGCGCTCCCGCCGCAGGCAGTCGAGGTTGCGATGGAACACGGCTGCCTGCGCTCGGGCGAAACCGGCGCGGTCGGAGCCGTTCTCCCGGCTGCTCAGATACCGCGCCCAGTCGCCCTCGTTCCCCTCGCGCCAGTAGCCGTCGAGGATCTGCGCGGGCAGCGGCTTGAGCTCGGGCAGGGTGTTGTAGCGGGCCCCGGGCGGGCCGTCGCGGCCGGGCAGGCCGCGGCGTTCGCCGAGATGGCCGTGGAACGAGTAGAAGGCATCCGAGCCCGGGAGGAAGGCGAGCGCGTAGTCGACGGTGCGGTCCGGGTGGGTGATGTCGTCGGCCGACATCAACGGGCGCTCGCCGAAGCCCATCATGAAGGCCCTGGCGTCATGGTCCAGAAACCGTACCGCGCGCCGTACCGCCCGCCCCGGATTGTGGGGGTAGAGCTCGTTCGAGCGGATGGCCACGTCGATGTCGAAGCGTCCGTCGGGGCCGAGCTTGACGGACTCTCCGACCAGGTGGGTGCGCAGGTAGTTGTGCTGCTGCAGGGTCAGGGCGACGGGACGCCCATCCCCAGCTAGGACCACGAACGCGGCGGTGTAGTGGTCGAGCTGGTGCCAGTCGTCGAGGTCCGCCACCAGCCGAAGCGGGATGGCCGCGGCCACCGACAACCCCGCCGGCAGGCCGCTCACCCGGAACGCCAGGTGGTAGGAGACGACGGTGAACTCCTCGGCCTCCCGATCCGGCTCGGGCGGCGCCCACAGACCGGTGCGCTCCACCATGCCGTAGACGACTGGCCGGGGCTCGGCCGCGCCCGGCACGTGCGTGAACTCGGCTCGGACGTCGTCACGGTAGCGGTTCAGGTCACTCGCGGTGGGGCCGTCGATGCGGACGCCGTCGCCGGCTATCAGGTAACCGTGCGCGATGTAGTCGCGGTAGAAGTCGATGGGTCCTTCGTGGCCCGCGGGCAGGTGGAAGCGCGGCGCGTGGCGGCGGGCCAGCACCCGATCGGCCTGACCGGCGGCTTCGGCCGGAGGGTTGGCCGCGAAATACTCGGCGAATCCGGGGTACTGCGAAAAGGTGCTCCCCGCGGCGGCAGAGCCGGCCCACGCGCAGACCAGCAGAAGCCCCGCGAGACGGCCGATCGTGGATACGTGACGCATCACATCATCGTGGCATCTGGTGACGGTTCGAGCCCAAGAGGAAGCACGGGACCATTGTTTCACGTGAAACATTGTCCCGAAACGGTACTATTTTCGCGTGCCGGGGGCGGGCCGGTTCCTCCCCCCGCCGCGCATTCCCCGCACGACGCCTTCGGCGCCCTCCTTCGGCGCCCTGACCGCCTTCCCGGGCGATGCGGACCCGGCGCCCGGCAGTCGCCTTGTGGCGGCGGTCTCGACGCAGTCCATGCCGCCGCCGCCGAGCTCGCCGAGGCCGGCGAGCGCGGCCGGCGGGAACAGGGCGAACGCCGCGAGGCCGCCGAGCTTCTCGAGCGCCGCGCCGGCCTCGGGCCGGAGCTCCGGATCGGCCAGCGTCCCCCGCACATAGACCGGGACTGCGGGGTTCGGCGTCGCGGTCCTGGGCCTGGGCGCGACCGTCAGGCGCAGGGTCTCGCGGGCGAGATCGACGCCGCCGCGGACCGCGACGATCGCGTGTTCGGTGTCGATCACCGTCGCGCGGCTGGACGCCCGGCCCTTCGCCACGGCGATCGAGCTCGCCGCACAGTTGACCGCCGTCCACCCCCTCTCGCGGGGGAACAGCGTCCCGGGCACGGCGCCGCCGACCGCCGCGTGGAAGGCCTGCGTGTTCAGCCGGCCGCGGTCGGCGCGCAGCAGGATCTCGCCGTCGAGCCCGGCCATCAGCGCGGCGATCGATCGGCCGGACCCGCGGAGCTCGGCCCTGAGCCGCGCCTTTCCTTCGAACAGGCCGGCCGCCCCGCTCTCCTGCAACAGGCGGCCGAGATCGAGGTCGGGCGCGCGAAGCGCGAGGGCGAGCGCGGGCGGGGACCGGCGCGCATCCAGGCGCAGCGCGCCGTCGACCCGGCTCGCCGCCACCGATGCCGAAAGCGGGTCCAGCCTGAGCGCCCCGCGGTCGAGCCTGATGCGGGTCGAGACCGCATCGAACGGCAGCGGGCGCACGATCAGCCGGGCGACGACGAAAGCGAGGTCGAGATCGGCCGCATCGAGCCAGGCGAGCGGCAGCGGGTCGTCGGGGAATACGCGGCGGGGGCCGGCGGCGCGCGGCGCGGCGGGTTCGCGGGCTCCCCCCGGCGATGCCAGCAGCCCGGTCAGGTCGAGCCTCTCGGACACCAGCTTGCCGGTCAGGCGCGGACGCGCGCCCCGCCGCGCGAGGGCGATCCTTCCCGAGAGGCGGCTGGAGCCGAGGGTCAGGCGGATCCGATCGAGGTCGATCCTGCCGGCGCCGCCCCGGACCCGGGCGGCGAGGGCGATCGGGCCGGGCGTCGGCAAGCGCCGCCCCAGCGCCGCCGCGAGGGTCGAGAGGCCGGCGCCCTCGACCGCGACAAGCAGGTCCAGACCGGCGGGCCTGCGCGGCTCGGCGACGGTTCCGGCGAGCCTCGCCTCGAGCCCGAACGCCCGGGCCACGGCGTCGACCCCGACCGGCCGCCCCGACGCGAAATCGGCGAAAGTGTCGACCGCTCCCGAGAGCGCGAACGGGGACCGGTTCCACGCGCCGTCCGCGCGCAGCGTCAGCGCCCCGTCCCGGGACCGCGCCCCGATCGCCACGTCGTCGAGCCGGACGCGTATCGTCTCCCCGCTCTTTCCGTTCCGGTAGGTCAGGCGGCCGCGGACGATTTCCACGCGCTGGACCACCGGGATGGGCGATGCCGCGCCCTTGCCCGCCGGCCTGCCGCGCGACTTCGAGAAGCGCCAGTTGGGGGTCCCGTCCCGCCCGGTCTCGAGCAGGATGTCGGGTTCGACGAGGACCAGCCTCGCGATGCGGATGTCGCCGACGATCAGCGGGATCAGCTCGACCTGGATCTCGGCGCGCTCGACCGTCGCCATCGCCGGGCGCGACCCCCAGCCCGCGTTGGCGACGGCGATCTTCTCGGCCACCACCGCCGGGCTCAGCGAGACCGACAGGTCGACGTCGCCGGCGATGACGAGCGCGCGGCCGGTCGCCACCCTGAACGCGCCGGCGATCTCGTCGCGGTAGCCGTCGGCGTCGATCGAGAGGAGGAAGGCGAAGCCGGTGGCGACGGCGGCCGAGACGAGGGTCGCTATCAGGAGACCGGCGCGTTTGGCCATGGCGGCGATCCGCACGGCGTCCTCCGCGAATGGGCGGCCATCCTCGGATAACGGCCGGGGAATGGGAACCGGGCCGGGCGATCAACAGATCGCGAGCGTCGGCCCGGCAGGGCGCGGTCGAAGAAATCGACGATCTGCCGGTCGATCCGCGACAGGAAGGCGCGCCGGTCGAATCCCGGCGGGTCGCGGGCCGGCGCCCCGACCCCGGCGACGAGGGCGGCGGGAAAGGGCGCGATGAAGGCGAAGTGATGGGCCCCGGGATGCACCGCCAGCCGGGCCCGGTTCCCCATCAGCCGGGCGATGTTGTCGCCGTGGAAGGGCCGCCGCAGCACCCGGTCCCGGCCGAGCCGGTGGATCTCGACCGGGACCGTCACGCCGGCGAACGCGCCGGCGCCGAACAGCGCGCCCACCGGGGCGACCGCCGCGACCGCGCCGACCCGCCGGTCGGACAGGTCGGGCAGCGCGCCGCCCGCCGGCCCGTCCTGCCGGCCATAGGCGCAGAACGCGGGATCGCGGTCGCGCCGGCGGGTGCAGTGGCGGGCCAGCACCGCCAGATCCGCCCGGGCGCCGGCCAGCGCGAGCACGCTGTAGCCCCCGGCGGAGTGCCCGAGCGCCCCGATGCGCCGACGGTCTATGCGCGGGCCGAACCCGGCATCGCCCAGAACCCGGTCGAGCGCCGCGCCGAGCTGGCGCGGGCGGCGGTGCCAGTTCGCCGACCTGCCGCCATACCTGCCGTCGCGCCAGCTGTCGCCCGCATGTTCCGGCGCCACCGCCACATAGCCGGCGCGGGCGAGCCGGATCGCGGTGCCGCGATGGTTCAGCCGGCCGCCCCCGGTACCGTGCGAGATCAGGACCAGCCCGTAGCGCCCGGCGCCGAGGGGCGCGTCCCGCGTGGCGGCCATCGAGATCGGGCCGAGCGCCGTCCGCCCCGGCGCCGCGCCGGTCGGATACCACAGCGCGGCGACCAGGGTCTCGCCGTCGACCGCGAAGGCGACGTCGCGGAAGCCGACGGCTTGGGCGCCCGCCTCGCCGGAGGCCATCGCGAGGGCGAGGGCGGCCGCGGCCGGCGCGCGGCGGAGGACGGGGCGGCGATGGGCTCGGGGCACGATGCGGCGGATCGTATCACCGCCGTGCCGCGGACGCGCATAAGAACGGGCCGCCGGGAGAGGCTCCGGCGGCCCGTGAAGTTTGGCCTTGCGGCCGGTCGGACGCCCGGGGCAGGCATCCGAGGGGCTAGGAGGATGCATATATCGTGCCGGATTGTGGCGGCCGCCAGCCGGGAATGCGGCAACATTGTGACTTCTCGCGCCGGCGACCGTTTCCCGGCGGGCCATTAACCCCTCGCCAAGCCGGCCTCGGCAGGCTATGCATCGCGCGCAGCAGCGGCGTGTTCCGACGCGGAGGAGAGGGCGGTGAGCGGTTCCGGGCAGGATCGGTTGAAAGCGCGGCGTTCGCTTCGGGCGGACGGGCTGAGCTACGACTACTACGCGCTCGACGCGGTGCGCGAGGCCGGGATCGGCGACGTCTCGCGCCTGCCCTATTCGATGAAGGTGCTGCTCGAAAACCTGCTCCGCCACGAGGACGGGCGGACGGTCACGACGGACGACATCGCGGCCTGCGCCGGCTGGCTGGAGACCCGCTCGTCGACCCACGAAATCGCCTTCCACCCGGCGCGCACCCTGCTGCAGGATTTTACCGGCGTGCCCGCGGTGGTCGACCTCGCCGCGATGCGCCAGGCGATGGCCGATCTCGGCGGCGATCCGCAGAAGATCAACCCGCTGGCGACCGTCGACCTGGTGATCGACCACTCGGTGATGGTCGACAGCTTCGGCTCGGGCGACGCCTTCGCCGCCAATGTCGACCGTGAGTTCGAGCGCAACCGGGAGCGCTACTCCTTCCTGCACTGGGGCTCGAAGGCGTTCAGCAATTTCCGCGTCGTGCCGCCCGGCACCGGCATCTGCCACCAGGTCAATCTCGAACACCTCGCCCAGACCGTGTGGACCCGCGACGACGGCGGCCGCACGCTCGCCTACCCCGACACGCTGGTCGGCACCGACAGCCACACCACGATGATCAACGGCCTCTCGGTGCTGGGCTGGGGGGTCGGCGGGATCGAGGCCGAGGCGGCGATGCTGGGCCAGCCGATCTCGATGCTGCTGCCCGAGGTGATCGGCTTCCGCTTCGAGGGCAGGCTGCGCGAGGGGATGACGGCGACCGACCTCGTGCTCACCGTGACCCAGATGCTGCGCGCGCGCGGCGTGGTCGGCAAGTTCGTCGAGTTCTGCGGCCCCGGGCTCGGCGAGCTCACCCTCGCCGACCGGGCGACGATCGCCAACATGGCCCCAGAATACGGCGCCACCTGCGGCTTCTTCCCGATCGACGGGGAGACCTGCGCCTATCTCGGGCTGACCGGGCGCGATTCCGGGCGGATCGCCCTGGTCGAGGCCTATGCGAAGGCGCAGGGGCTGTGGCGCGAGGCGGAGTCTCCGGACCCCGAATTCACCGACCTGCTGACCCTCGACCTCGGCACCGTCGAGCCCTCGCTCGCCGGGCCCAAGCGGCCGCAGGACAAGGTCGCCCTGTCGCAGGCGGCCACGGCGTTCGGCGCCGCGCTCGCCGAGCTCGGCGGGTCGGACCGCGCGCAGCCCGCCGAGGGCGCCGATTTCGCGGTCGAGGACGGCCATGTGGTGATCGCCGCGATCACCAGCTGCACCAACACCTCCAACCCCTCGGTGATGGTGGCCGCCGGGCTGGTCGCCCGCAAGGCGCGCGCGCTCGGGCTCGCGGTCAAGCCCTGGGTCAAGACGTCGCTCGCGCCGGGCAGCCAGGTGGTGAGCGACTATCTGGAAGCCGCCGGGCTGCAGGAGGATCTCGACGCGCTCGGCTTCAACCTCGTCGGCTACGGCTGCACCACCTGCATCGGCAATTCGGGGCCGCTGCCGGCCCCGGTCGCCGACGCCGTCGACGCGGGCGACCTGGTGGTCGGCGCGGTGCTCTCGGGCAACCGCAATTTCGAGGGCCGGGTCCATGCCCAGGTGCGCGCCAACTACCTCGCCTCGCCGCCATTGGTGGTCGCCTACGCGATCGCCGGCTCGCTCAAGGCCGACATCGTCAACGACCCGCTGGGCGAGACCGCAGACGGCGAGCCGGTCTATCTCAGGGACATCTGGCCCTCGAACCGGGAGATCGCCGACACCCTGGCCACGGCGCTCACGCCGGAGATGTTCCGCGCGCGCTACGACAACGTCTCGCAGGGGCCCGCCGCCTGGCGCGAGATCTCGTCCACCCCGTCGGAGACCTTCGACTGGCAGGATTCAAGCACCTATGTGCGCCACCCGACCTTCTTCGAGGGCATGACGCCGGAACCCGAGCCGGTCGGCGACATCCTGGGCGCGCGGGCGATCGCGCTCCTCGGCGACTCGGTCACCACCGACCACATCTCGCCGGCCGGCAGCATCGCCCGCCAGAGCCCCGCCGGCGACTACCTGCTGGAGCGCCAGGTGCGCCCGGCGGCGTTCAACTCCTACGGCTCCAGGCGCGGCAACCACGAGATCATGATGCGCGGCACCTTCGCCAATATCCGCATCCGCAACGAGATGGTGCCGGGCATCGAGGGCGGGATGACGCGCCACATCGACGGCGGCGATCCCGAGCCGATCTACCAGGCCGCGATTCGCTACCGCGACGCCGGGGTGCCGCTGGTGGTGGTCGCGGGCCGGGAATACGGCACCGGGTCGTCGCGCGACTGGGCGGCCAAGGGCACCAGGCTGCTCGGCATCCGGGCGGTCGTCGCCGAGAGCTTCGAGCGCATCCACCGCTCCAATTTGGTCGGCATGGGCGTGCTGCCGCTGGAGTTCAAACCGGGCACGACCCGCGCGACGCTGGCGCTCGACGGCACGGAGACATTCGACATCACCGGCATCGCCGCGGGCATCGAGCCGCGCATGGACGTCGCCTGCCGGGTGGTGCGGGGCGACGGATCGTCGGTCGACATCGCGCTGACCTGCCGCATCGACACGCTCGACGAGGCCGAGTACTACCGCCACGGCGGCATCCTGCAATACGTCATCCGCAACATGCTCGCGGCGGCCTGACGAGGAGCGTGCCGTCCTTCGATACGCGCCCTCCGGGCGCGTATCGAAGGACGCGCGGGAAACCGCTCAGCCGGCATCCAGGCCGCGCGCCAGCGCCTCCGACATGCGCCGCGAGAAGGCGGCGGGGTCGGGCGGGGTCTCGCCTTCCATGATGCGCGCCTGGTCGAGCACCAGCCAGGCGGTGTCGGAGAGCCGGCCGGCCGCCGCGCCCTTGCCGACGGCTTCGGCGAGGCTGCGGATCAGGTCGTGCCCCGGGTTGATCTCGAGGATGCGCTTGAAGCCGGACTCGATCTGCCCGTGCTGCTTCAGCAGGCGTTCGAGGTTGATGTCGAGATCGCCCTCGTCGGCGACCAGGCAGGCGGCGCTGTCGGTCAGCCGGTCGGAGCTCCGGACGTCCTTGACCTCGTCCTTGAGCGCCAGCTTGAACATCGCGATCACGCTGTCGATGCGCCCCTGGTCGATCGCCTCGCCACTCTCCGCGGCGTCCTCGACCGCGATGTCGGCGAGGTCGGCGCCGGCCCGGGTCGCCGACCGGAACGGCTTGTCGGCATGGGTTCCGACCGCGGGGATCCAGAACTCGTCCACCGGGTCGGTCATCAGCAGCACCTCGATGCCGCGCGCGCGAAAACCTTCGAGCTGCGGGCTCTGGCGCACCGAATCGAGCGCCTCGCCGGCGATGTAGTAGATCGCCTCCTGCCCCTCCTTCATCCGCTCGACATAGGCGTCGAGCCCGACCGGCCCGCCATCGGCGGTGGAGTGGAACCGCGCGAGCTTGAGGATCTCGCCGCGGTTGTCGGGGTCCTCGTAGAGGCCTTCCTTGAGCACCGGGCCGAAATTCTCCCAGAACGCCGCATAATCCGCCGGCTCCGCCTCGGCCTTCTTCGCCAGCTCGCCGAGGACGCGGCGGACGATCGCCGCGCGCATGCGCGCCAGCAGCGGGTTGTTCTGCAGCATCTCGCGGCTGATGTTGAGCGGCAGGTCCTCGCTGTCGACCAGCCCGCGCAGGAAGCGCAGCCATTGCGGCACCAGCTCGGCGCAGTCGTCGGTGACGAAGACGCGCTTCACATAGAGCTTCACGCCGTGCTTGCGTTCCGGGTTGAACAGGTCGAACGGCCGCTGCGAGGGGATGAAGGCCAGCGTGGTGTATTCGTGCACCCCCTCGGCGCGCCAGTGGATTGTCATCCACGGCTCGTCGAAGGCGTGCCCGACATGGCGGTAGAATTCGCTGTACTGGTCCCGGTCGATCTCCGCCCTCGGCCGGGTCCACAGCGCCGACGCCTCGTTGACGGTCTCCTCGCCGCCGCCGTCCGCGAGGACGATCGGCAGGGCGATGTGGTCCGAATAGGTCTTGACGATGCCGCGCAGCCCGGCCGGCTCGAGGAATTCGTCCTCGCCGTCGCGCATGTAGAGCGTCACCGTGGTGCCGCGGCCCGCCCGCTCGGCCTCGCCGACGGTGAACTCGCCGAGCCCTTCGGAGGCCCAGCGCCACGCCCCGTCCTCGCCGGCGCGGCGGCTGGTCACCTCGACCCGGTCGGCGACCATGAAGGCGGAGTAGAAGCCGACGCCGAACTGCCCGATCAGGGCCATGTCCTTCGCCTCGTCGCCGGAAACCTGCTCCAGATAGGCGCTGGTGCCGGACCGGGCGATGGTGCCGAGATCGGCGATCAGCCCCTCGCGGTTCATGCCGATCCCGTTATCGACCACGGATACGGTGCGCGCCTCCGGGTCGAGCTCGATCCTGACCCGGAACTCGGGATCGTCGTCGATCAGCCCGGGCTCGGTGATCGCCTCGTAGCGCAGCCGGTCGCAGGCGTCGGATGCGTTGGAGATCAGCTCGCGCAGAAAGATCCGCTTCTCGCTGTACAGCGAGTTGGCGACGATTCGGAGCAGTCGGGAGACTTCCGTCTGGAAGCTCAGCTTCTCCTCGGCCATCGATTCCTCCCCGATCGGGCGACGCGGAAGGCGTTTTCCGCCGCGCGCAACAGGCGAAGATATGCGCAAGCGGCGCCCCGCGTTCAAGTCCCGCCGGGCCTTGCCTTCGGCCCGCCGATTGCCGATGTTAGGGCCATGTCCGCCCTCGGGCCACGCGCATCCGTGACCGCCGTTCTTGGCCCGACGAACACCGGCAAGACCCATTTCGCGATCGAGCGCCTCCTCGCCCATGCGAACGGCGCGATCGGCTTTCCGCTCAGGCTTCTGGCGCGCGAGAACTACGACCGGGTGGTCCGGCTGAAGGGCGCGCGCCACGTCGCCCTGGTCACCGGCGAGGAGAAGATCGTACCGGCCAGGGCGCGCTATTTCCTGTGCACCGCCGAATCGATGCCGCTGGAACGGCGCTTCGATTTCCTCGCCATAGACGAAATCCAGATGTGCGCCGACGGCGAGCGGGGGCACGTCTTCACCGACCGGCTGCTGCGCGCCCGCGGCGAGGTCGAGACCATGCTGCTGGGCGCCGATACCATGCGCCCGCTGATCCGCAGGCTGGTGCCGGATGCGGAGTTCGTCGGCCGGCCCAGGCTGTCCCGCCTCGCCTATGGCGGGGCGAAGAAGCTCACCCGCCTGCCGCCGCGCTCGGCGGTGATCGCCTTCTCGGCGGGGCGGGTCTACGAGATCGCCGAGCTTCTGCGGCGCCAGCGCGGCGGCGCGGCGATCGTGCTCGGCGCGCTCAGCCCGCGCACCCGCAACGCCCAGGTCGGGATGTACCAGGACGGCGAGGTGGACTTCCTGGTCGCCACCGACGCGATCGGCATGGGGCTCAACATGCGGCTCGACCATGTGGCGTTCTTCGAGCGCAAGAAGTTCGACGGCAGGCTGCACCGCGAACTCGACGTCGCCGAGCTCGCGCAGATCGCCGGCCGCGCCGGGCGCTACATGAACGACGGCACGTTCGGCACCACCGGGGGGCTCGCCGCCTTCGAGCCGGAGACCGTCGAGGCGATCGAAAGCCACAGCTTCAAGCCCCTGACCGCGCTGCAATGGCGCAGCGCGGCGCTCGACTTCCGTTCGCCCGACGCGCTCCTGGAGAGCCTCGACGCGGCGCCGCCCCGGCCCGAGCTGGTGCGCGCGCGCGAGAGCGACGACCGGCGCGCGCTCGGCGCCCTGCTCGGCGACGGGGACATCCGCCGCCGCGCCGGCGGCCGCGCCGCGCTGCGGCTGCTGTGGGAGGTCTGCCGGATCCCCGACTACCGCAAGACCATGGCCGAGGAGCACACCAGCCTGCTGGCCACGGTGTTCGGTCATCTCTCCGGGCCGGAGGAACGGCTGCCGACCGACTGGATCGCCGGGCAGATCGCCGGTCTCGACCGGACCGACGGCGAGATCGACACGCTGATGGCGCGCATCGCCCATGTGCGGACCTGGACCTATATCGCCCATCGCACCGACTGGCTGGACGACGGCAAGGGCTGGCAGGCGCGCGCCCGGTCGATCGAGGACCGCCTGTCGGACGCGCTGCACGACCGCCTGGCGCAGCGCTTCGTCGACCGCCGCGCGGCGCTGCTCAACCGGGCCCGGGGCAAGTCCTCCCTCGCCGCGACCGTCGACGGCGACGGGAGGGTGCGGATCGCGGGCGAAGCCGTGGGCCGCATCCAGGGTCTGCGGCTCGCGGTCGATGCGGCGGACGGCGCGCGCGGCGACCGCGAGATCAGGCCGCTGGCGGAGCGCGCCGTCCGGCAGAGGCTCCGCGAACGCGCCGCCGAGCTGGACGCGGACGGGGACGATGCGTTCGCGCTCCGGGACGACGCCGGCGTCTCCTGGCGGGGTGAAGTCGTCGCCCGGCTCACGGCCGGCGCGAGCCCGCTCGCGCCGCGGATCGCGCTGCGCGCCGACGAAGGCCTCGGCAAGGACCCGGCGGCGCGGGCGCGGCGCCGCATCGAGACCTGGCTCGCCGGGCATCTCGGCGCCGACCTCGCGCCCCTGTTCGCGCTCCGCGATGCCGGGTTCTCGGGGGCCGCGCGCGGTCTCGCCTTTCAGCTCGTCGAGGCGCTGGGGTCGATAGCGCGGCGCGACGTGCGCGCGCTGATCGCCGACCTGCCGGCGGCGGACCGGCGCCGCATGCGCGCGCTCGGCGTGCGCCTCGGCCTCGAGGCGGTCTACCTGCCGGCGATGGTCAAGCCGAGAGCGGCGCGGCTGCGGGCGCTGCTGTGGTCGGTCCATGGCGGCCGGGCGCCGCGGCCCGCGCCGCCGCCCGGCCTGTGCAGCGTGGTGCCCGACGCCGATCCCGACCCGTCCTTCTACGCCGCCTGCGGCTTCCGGCTGATCGGCGGCACCGCGATGCGCATCGACATTCTCGACCGGCTCGCCATCGCGCTCGCCCGGGCGGCGCGGAACGGCCCGTTCGAGCTCGCCCCGGACCTGCTCTCCGGGGCCGGGCTGTCGGCGCAGCAGGCGGGGCCGGTGCTTGACGGGCTGGGCTACCGCCTGCAGGAAACCGAGGACGGCGCGCGCTACATCCGCGCCGCCCCCGAACGCGCCGCGCGGGGACGTGCGGGGCGCGGACCCCGGCGGCCGCGCAACCCGTCGTCCTCGCCCTTCGCCAAGCTCCGGAGCCTCAAGAAACCGGTATGACCGACGACGCGATCCGGCTCGACAAGTGGCTCTGGTACGCGCGGCTGTTCACGAGCCGCAGCAAGGCGACCCGGCTGTGCCGGGAGGGGCGCATCCGGGTGGACGGCAGGGTGACCCGCAAGGCCGATCACCGGGTGGCTCCGGGCAGCGTGCTGACGGTCCCCATGCCGCGCGAGATCCGGGTGGTTCGCGTGCTGGCGGTGGGCACGCGGCGCGGCCCGCCGGACGAGGCGAGAAGGCTCTACGAGACCATCCCGCCGCGCCCGCTGCAGGCGGTCGCCCGATGATCAACCGGATCAGGGACCTGCTGGGCGGCCGCGCGGCGCAACCGGACGACGCGAAGGCCGTGCGCCCGCAGGACCCGCTCGAGGTCGCCGCGGCGGCCCTGCTGGTCCACGCCGCATCGGTCGATGCCAGCTTCGACGAAATTGAGCGGCGCCGCATCCTCGACATCCTGCTGCGGCGGTTCTCGCTCAACCCGGACGAAGCCGAGACCCTGCTCGCCGCGGCCGAGGACAAGGCGGCGGGAGCGGTGCAGATTCTCGGCTTCACCCGCGCGGTCAAGGACCGCTACAGCTACGAGCGGCGCGTCGCCCTGGTGGAGATGCTGTGGGAGGTGGTGCTCGCCGACGGCCGGGTCGATGCGCACGAGGCCCAGCTGATGCGCCGGATCGGCGGGCTGATCTACGTGTCCGACCGCGACGGCGCGCTCGCCCGGCGCCGGGCGGCCGCGCGGCTCGCGGAAGGCGGGGAATGAGCCGATCGCCCGCGGCGGGCGAAAAGATGTTGGCTGACGGGGGCTCGGGTACTAAGTTCCCTGTCGCTTCGAAATCGGGAGTCGCCGGACCATGACCTATATTGTCAACGAAATGTGCATCAGGTGCAAATTGATGGACTGCGTAGAGGTCTGCCCTGTGGATTGTTTCTACGAGGGCGAGAACATGCTGGTGATTCATCCTGACGAGTGCATCGATTGCGGCGTCTGCGAACCCGAATGCCCGGTCGAGGCGATCCGTCCCGACACCGATGAAGGGGCCGAGCAATGGGTCGAGATGAACCGCAAATACGCCGATGCCTGGCCCAACATCACCCGCAAGGGGGAGTCGCCGGCCGACGCCGACGATTGGCGGGAGACCAAGAACAAGTTCGCCGAGCACTTCTCGGAGAACCCGGGCGAAGGCAGCTGAGTGTCGACAGGAAGGGGTGAATCGGACCCGATGGCTACCAAGACGGCGTTTTCCGAAGGCGACTATGTGGTCTATCCGACGCATGGCGTCGGCAGGGTGCTCGGAGTCGAGGACCGCGAGGTCGCGGGGTTCGATCTCAAGCTGTTCGTGATCTCGTTCGAGGCGGAGAAGATGACCCTCCGCGTGCCGGTGGACAAGGTCAAGGATTCGGGGCTTCGCAAGATCTCGTCGCGGGCCAAGATGAAGACCGCGCTGACCACGCTCAAGGGCCGCGCCCGCGGCAAGCGCACCATGTGGTCCCGGCGCGCCCAGGAATACGACGCCAAGATCAACAGCGGCGACCCGGTGTCCATCGCCGAGGTGGTGCGCGACCTGCACCGCGCCGCCGACCAGCCGGACCAGTCCTATTCGGAGCGCCAGATGTACGAGGCGGCGCTCGAAAGGCTGGCCCAGGAGCTGGCGCTGGTCGAAAAGATCGACCGCGCCGCGGCGGTGGAGAGGCTGGAGGCGGTCCTCGAAAGGCCTGCCTGATCCCGGACCGCGGCGGTCCGGAAAGGGTGATCGAAAAAATACTTTCGGGCGGGCAGACCGGGGTCGACCGGGGCGCGCTCGATGCCGCGCTCGACGCCGGGGTCCCGTGCGGCGGCTGGTGCCCGCGCGGCCGCCGGGCGGAAGACGGGCGCATTCCCGCGCGCTACCCGCTCGACGAGACCGCCACTCCCCGCTATGTCGAACGGACCCGCCGCAACGTGCGCGACTCGGACGCCACGCTGGTGCTCGCCTGGGGCGAGCCGAGCGGCGGGACCCGGGCGACCGTCGCCTTCGCCGGGCGCATGGCGAAGCCCTGCCTGGTGCTCGACATGAGGAAGCTCGGCGACGACGCGGCCGCCGCCCGGGCCGGCGCGTGGATCGCCGCCGAGCGGGTCGCGGCGCTCAACGTGGCGGGCCCGCGCGCCAGCGGCCAGCCCGACGCGCGGGACCGGGCGCGCCGGGTGGTCGCGCTGATCCTGGATAACGCGGCTACTCCGCGACGATCTTGACCGACCGCCCGGCGGCGATCCGGTTGCCGGGGCCGAGCCCGTTGAGCACGCGGAACCGCTCCAGCCGGCGCCTCTCGACCGCCATCCGCCGCGCCAGGCTCTCCTGCGTGTCGCCCCGCCGGGCCCGGATCACCCGGATCCGCCGGGGCCGGTGCGTCGCCGCCTCGGCGGCGGTCATCTCGCGCAGGCTCCGCCGCACCGTGCGATACGCCTCTTCGAGGCGCGAACCCGGTTTGCGCGGGAACACCAGGACCAGCTCGTAGACCTTGCCGCCGCGCGCCCCGGCGGCGAGCACGGCGATGTCCACGATGCCGCCCCGGCCGCGCGCGGCGAACCGGGTGGACGCCGCCGGCATGGTGTTGACGGTGAATTCGTCGATCCGGGCGATGGAGAACCGCGACCCCCATCTGGCGCGCAGGAACCCGGCGGCCGACCGGCTGGCGCCGCGCGGCTGCAGGCGGAAGATTATCCGTCCGCCGTCACGGCTGTTCGCCACCACCGCCTGCGGCATGTTGTGGACGATGAAGCGCCGCGGCACCGAGAAGCGGAAGCGCAGCTCGGGATGGATGAAGTCGCGGCCGCGGGCGAAGCCCTGCCGGCGGCTGCCGCCATAGACCATCCCGTCGATCTTGCCGAGATAGATTTCGCGCGCGACCATCGGGTCGCGGGGCTTCGTCCGGGCGGCGTTCGCCGCGGCGCGCCGGATGCGGGCGAGCGGCGCGGGGTGGGTGGCGGTGTAGTCGAAGCGGTCGATCCTGTCGGGCGACCGGCCGGCGAGCGCCGCCTCCAGCCGGCCATGGGCGCGCAGCTTGCCGAGCATGCGGGCGACCGCGCCGGTGTCGTAACCCGCCCGCGCCAAATAGCGGATGCCGAGATCGTCGGACTCGTACTCGTTCTCGCGCGAGAAGCTGCGCAGATAGGCGAAAGCCGCTTTGCCGCCGAGCTCGCCCACGATGCGCTCGGCCCCGCTGCCGGGCGCCGCCTGCCCGGCGAGGATCCCCGCGGCGAGCACGCCGAGCTGCGCCAGGATGGCCTGGCCGCGCCCGCGCGCGTAGTGCAGCGCGGTTATGTGGCCGAGCTCGTGGCCGAGCACGGCGGCGAGCTCGGCCTCGCTGTCGAACAGGGCGAGCAGCCCGCGGGTGATGTAGATATAGCCGCCGGGAACCGCGAAGGCGTTGACGATGTCGGTATCGACCACGGTGAAGGTGTATTGCAGGTCGCGCCGCTCGGCGGTGCGCGCCAGCAGCTGGCCGACCGAGTCGACGTAGCGCTGCAGCGCCGGGTTCTCCAGCGCCGGGCCGAACTGCCTGAGCACCTGGGGGTGCAGCCGGCGCCCCTCGGCCTGCTCCTGCGGCCCGGAGATCCCGCCGGTGAACACCTTTTCGCCGGTCGCGGGATTGACCGTGCAGCCGCCGGGCCCGCCCGCCAGCAGGGCGGCGCCGAGCGCGGCCACCGCGAGAACGCCCCATCGCCGGGTCACTCGACCGGTTCCAGCTGTTCGGGATGGGTGGCTTCGATCATCGGCCCATTCTGCCACGACAGCCAGCCGCGCACACGTATTATGCGTCCGGCGAGTGAAGCGATGTCGATTCCGGCACGCCTGAACCGGCGCCGGTGCTTGCGGGCGATCGAGACGGTGAAGTCGGTTCGCCGGTCGGCCCCGAAATTCAGGTAGAAGCGGCCGCGCACGGCGGCGGCGCGCAGCACGCGGCCCTCGACCAGCTCGAACCGGCCGATCCGGCGCCGCGCCTCCTCCGGGGCGAGCACGCGGTACGCGCGCAGCCGCCAGATCCCCCGCCGGGCGGCGCGGGCGGCCCGTTCGAGCGCCAGCATCCGCCCTGCCCGGGCCCGGTTGTCGGGGAAGGTGTAGACCCGGGCGAGGCCGCGGCGCAGCATCTCGCCCTGTGCCCAGAGCGCCGGCCGGCCGGGCCCGGCCTCGCGTTCGAGATGGGCCAGCAGCCGCCGGTGCCGGTCGACCCGGAGCCCGCCATAGACCAGCCGCACGCGGGCGCCGACGAGCATGGCCTCGAGCGCCGCCCTGGCCTCGCGGGCGAGCGGCCAGTCGCGCAACCCGGCGCGGCCGAGCGCCAGCTTGGGCGCCTGGATGCCGACGAGCCGGATCTCGACGCCGCTCTCGAGCACCACCGTGTCGCCGTCGATCGCCGCGCCGACGACCCCCCGGCGCGGGGTCTCGGCGGGGGCGGGGTGCGGCCAGAGGAGGGCCAGCGCGGCGAGGGCCGGCATTGGCCAGGCGGCGCGGCGCGGATAAGATGCCGCGCCCGCCGCGGGGCGCCGCCCCCGGCCCAACCCTTCGCGCAACCGGCCGAGGCGCGGAACCCGCAAATGGCGCGCAAGCAGCTGCACCCCCCGATCGAGCCGCATGACAGCGGACGGCTCGCCGTCGACGAGCTGCACGAGCTGTACTGGGAGGTCTCCGGCAACCCGGAGGGGACGCCCGTGGTCTTCCTGCATGGCGGGCCGGGGGCGGGGGCGATCCCGGCGCATCGGCGGTTCTTCGACCCGGCCCATTACCGGATCGTGGTGTTCGACCAGCGCGGCGCGGGCCGCTCGACGCCGGTCGGAGAGCTCCGCGACAACACGACTGCGCATCTCGTGGACGATATGGAACGCATCCGCGCGATGCTCAACATCGAGCGCTGGCTGCTGTTCGGCGGGTCGTGGGGCAGCACGCTGGCGCTGGCCTATGCCGAGACCCATCCCGACCGGGCGCTCGGCCTGGTGCTGAGGGGGATCTTTCTCGGCAGCGCGGCGGAGATAAGCTGGTTCCTCTACGGCATCCGCCATGTGTTTCCCGAGGCCTGGGAGGCGCTGACCGGCATCCTCGACGAAGACGAGCGCGGCGACATCCTGGCCGCCTATCACCGCCGCCTGTCGAGCCGCGACCCGGCGGTGCTGCTGCCGGCGGCGCGGGCGTGGAGCCGCTACGAGGGCGCGTGCTCCACCTTCCTGCCGAGCCCGGAGACCATCGCCGCCTTCGGCGAGGACTCGATGGCGGTGGGGCTGGCGCGGATCGAGGCACATTACTTCGTCAACCGGGTCTTCGTCGAGCCCGGCGCGCTGCTCGCCGGGGTCGAGCGCATCCGCCATCTGCCGGGCGTGATCGTGCAGGGCCGCTACGACATGGTGTGCCCGATCGTCACCGCCGATGCGCTGCACCGGGCGTGGCCGGAGGCCGAATACGTGGTGGTTCCGGATTCCGGCCACTCGGCCATGGATCCCGGCATCTGCGCGGCCCTGGTCGGCGCGACGGAGCGCTTCAAGACGCGCGACGGGCGTTGAACCGCGCCGGGCGAGGCGGCACACTCCGGCCGCGCAGGGAAGGCACGGGGGTGCGGGACGTGAGCAGATTGGCGCTCGACCGGCTGGAGAACCCGTCGGTCTCGGCGGACGGCGGCAGCGTCGCCTTCACCATCCGCGACGAGGACGGGGCGGGCGTCGAGATCGCCTGCCGCGCCGACGATCTGGAGCGGATCGTCGGCTATCTCGCCGGTCTCGGCGGCCAGGCGGCGGCGCGCCGGGCCGACGTCACCCCCAGCTTCTTCGGCAATACCGACCGGGTGCTCGCCGAGCCGATCCGGACTTCGGATGTCGGCCTGGCGCGCGGGCTGGAGGACGGCGAGGTGATCCTGGTCGCGCGCATGTTCGGCTTCGATCTCGGCTTCACCGTGACCCGGCCCCAGCTCGCCGCGCTGCACCGGGAGATCGAGCGCGCGCTGCCGCGCTCCGCCCTGGCGAAGACCGATCGCCACCACCACCATGACCACTAGCCGCGCGCCCGGGCGGTGAGCGAGCCCGCGCCTTACCGGTTCTTACAAGACCGACACGCAAGGTCCCCTGCTACCCGAATACGGAATCAGACCATATGAAACGCCGGGCACTGCCTCCAACTCCTCCCGCCCGACAAAGCAACCCCCATTTCTTTTTCTACACAGTGGAAGGCTTTATGTGCCAACCACAAGACGACGCCTCATCTCCAACTCCTGACCCCTTTCGGAAACAGCGCCCCCCCAGACTACCTCCGTCGTTCCACATTACAATCTTCCGTCCGGGCAGAATCGAGCATTTGACATCCAGCTTCAGCCGTTTTAGTTCCCGTAGACTAAGGTATACTATTTCGCTAATCTAAAGTACCGTACATCCGACAGGAGCCGACAGTGACCATCAATCCCTCGCGCGTTCAATGACATTCCCTCAGCAACCGGAACAGATTGCGTCACTCCGTGTTACGCGCTTGTTCGGACGATTCGACCATACCCTACTTTTCCCGGCAGAAAGCGACATATCGATCATAACTGCTCCCAATGGATATGGAAAAACTGTACTCCTTCAAATGATTGACTCACTCTTCAATAAGCAGTTTAGCTTCTTTTGGAAGATAGACTTCGAAAAAGTAGAAATTTTCTTGACCTCCGGAAAGTCGATTGGAATACTAAAGGATACAGCAGATTTATTCAACGAGCACCGGACAGACCCACCAGGCGCCTTTCGATTGACAACCGCTGGATTCGGCGCAGACGGGCAACTATTTTCCTTCTCAGATGAATTATTGTCACGACAGTTGCGCTCTCTAGAGCGCAATTTGCCAATCGACCAAGTTGGACCTGATAGGTGGCACGACTTTACTCTTGACCGCTCATTGAGTACTTACGAAATTGTCGATCGATATGCAGACCAACTTCCTAAGAGCGTTCTAGGATCTGTCGCACTGCCGGAATGGCTACAACGTGCATTGGATTCTGTCGATGCCCATCTCGTGGAAACTCAACGTCTGTTATACCTTGAGGAACCCGAAGAGCGCCGCCCACGCGGGAGACGAGATAGAACAACCCCGCCACCAGTGGTTGAACGGGATGCCAACGATCTTGCCCAGCATATCGGTCGGCTATTGCAGCAATACGCCAATGAGTCTCAAAAGCTGGATCAGACTTTTCCCAAACGAATTTTGGCTTTCCATTCTGATTCCGTCAGTGAAGAAACCGAGATTAGGGCGAACTTGGAGGAACTCACCCAGAAACAAGATGATCTTATGTCTGTGGGCCTACTTAGAAGCACCGCCAGCGAACCTATTCAGCCGTCCGACATCTTTCAACAAGAAAGTATTCGTCGTATCCTCTCCATCTATGTAGATGACACTCGACAAAAGCTTAGCATTTTTGATAATACATACGCGAAAATTCGGCTGTTTAAACAGTTATTGGACGAACATTTTTCTTTTAAAACGGTTGTTATTGATCCGGACAAGGGAATATCGGCAATCGACAATGACTCCGGGGAGGGAATCCCGCTGTCGGGTCTTTCTTCTGGGGAACAGCATGAGCTTGTTCTCATTTACGAACTCCTATTTAAAGTAAGGGAAGGAGCGGTAATATTGGTCGATGAGCCCGAGCTTTCTCTCCACGTATCTTGGCAAAAGCGATTTATTTCTGACCTGAAGAAAATACAAGAACTGAGAAAAATTAAAGTTGTCATTGCCACTCACTCTCCGCAGATAATCAACAATGAGTGGGACTTGGTACAAGACTTGACGGCATAGAATTCGTTATGAATAGTGTTCAACAACAAATTACGGGCGCCACGATCGCCAATGAAGTGCGATTGGAGGGAGCTGTCCACGAAGGCAGTTTTCTTCTTGTCGAAGGAAACGACGATGCCAAGCTATTGAGCAAATTCTGCGACAAAGAGAAGTGCTCAATCTTGGTGTGTTTCGGTAGAGAACGACTTTTGGATGCGATAACGATATTGGAAAAAGGCGGTTTTTATCGCGCCTTGGCCATTGCTGACCGGGACTTCGCGGATATTATAGACTATCCAGAATACGAAGGGGTGGTGATATTCTCCGATGAGACTGATATGGATATTATGATTTTTCAATCGCCGGCACTTGATCATGTTTTGCTGGAATTTGGTGCGCCTGATCGCGTTGCTGCAATTGAGGCGGAAGGAAAACGTCCAAGAGATTTGATTTTCGCTGCTGCTAAGTGTATTGGTGCGCTGCGCTTGCTTTCCCAAGAGCGGGGGCTGTCCTTGCGTTTCGCCGAAATGAATTATCACTTTGAGACAAGGGGCTCGTTCCAAATTAACGTTCGCAGAACGATTCAACATATTGTTGGCAGGTCGACACCACGGCCATCACTTTCAGACGAGGCGATACTTTGTTTCGTTGAAAATCACATGAATGGGATACGGGACGACAGACTGTTGTGCAATGGCCATGATTGTTTGCGTGTATTGGGAAAAGCACTCAAAAGCAGACTTGGCAACACCATCGACTTTGACAGTGGAAGGGGCAGTAAGATGCTTGGCAGTGCATTGCGTCTCGCTTATGAAAAGGACTATTTTAAGCGGACGAAAGTGTGTCATAGCGTTCGAACGTGGGAGGAGATTACGGGTTTCAATGTTTTACAGTGAAGCCGTGCGCTCTTACGAAGATCTCACGATCTTTATTTCGGGCCGTTTATGGCTCTCGCGCATCGTGTTTGTCTGCGTTGATCAGTGTGGCACGTCCGCGCTTGGGAGAACTGGAGAAGAATCGGGCGGGATATTGGCGCCAGGTTTCCCTGTCAGCTAAAGTGTAATTTATTTTATTTGAGCGAAGGTCTGATAGCCCTAACCATGCGCAAAGCGCCCGCGCCTTACCGCCTCGGCGTCGATGTCGGCGGAACCCATACCGACCTCGTCATGCTCGACGCCGAGAGCGGCGAGATCCTGATCGAGAAGGTGCCGAGCACCCCGGCCAGCCCGGCCGAAGCGGTGCTCGACGGGCTCCGGCGCTTCCTCGCCCGGGGCGTTGCGCCCGGGGCGATCGGGTTCTTCGCCCACGGCACCACGATCACCACCAACGCGCTGCTGGAGATGCGGGGCGCCCGGGTGGGCATGCTGATCACCGCGGGCTACCGCGCCGTCCAGGAGGTCCAGTCGCAGGCCCGCGACGGCAACCCGTTCGACTATTTCTTCCGCCGGCCCGATCCGATCGCGCCGCAGAGCCTGACCCGGGAGGTCGGCGGGCGGATCGACCACGAAGGCAACGAGCTCGCCCCGCTCGACGCGGACGCGGTCCGGCGGGCGGCGCGGAGCCTGCGTGAGGCCGGCGTCGAGTCGATCGCCGTCTGCTACCTGTTCTCCTTCATGAACCCGGCGCACGAGGCCGAGACGCGGCGGATTCTCGCCGAGGAATTCCCGGCGGCCACGATCTCGCTCTCCAGCGTCGTCCTGCCGCGGCTGCGCGAGTGGCCGCGCATGTCGACGACGCTGCTCAACGCCTATCTCGAACCGGTGCTGGTGCGCTACGTGCGCGACCTCGCGGGCGGGCTGGACGGGGTCGGGGTCGGCACGGCGCGGCGCTTCCTCATGCAGTCCAATGGCGGGGTGATGCCGTTCGCGGCGGCGCTCGCCGGCGGCAAGACCGTGCACACCATGCTCTCGGGGCCGGCGGCGGGGGCGCGCGCGAGCGCCTGGCTCGCCCCGGACGAGGCCCGCAAGGGGCTGGTCTCGCTCGACATGGGGGGGACGAGCTGCGACATCGCCTTCATCGAGGGCGGCGCGCCGCTCGAAGTCACCGAGAGCGAGATCGGCCGCCGCCCGATCGCCGTGCCGACGCTCGACCTCACCACCATCTCGGCCGGCGGCGGGTCGATCGCCCGGATCGACGGCGGCGGGCTGCTCGCCGTCGGGCCGCGCAGCGCGGGCTCCGATCCCGGTCCCGCCTGCTACGGCAAGGGCGGCGCCGACCCGACGGTGACCGACGCGGACATCGTCTGCGGCTATCTCAACCCGACCCATCTGCTGGGCGGCGCCCAGAGCCTCGATTTCGACGCCGCGCTCGATGCGCTCGAACGCAGGATCGCCCGCCCGCTCGGCATGGACAGCCACCAGGCCGCGCGCGGGATCAGGCGCATCGTCGACATGCGGATGGCCGACGAGGTCCGCGTCGTCGCCGCCAAGCGCGGCGTGGATGCGCACGACTTCACCCTGCTGCCGTTCGGCGGGGCGGGGGCGGTGCACGCGGCCGCGGTCGCGGACGAGCTCGGCATGCGCCGCATCCTGGTCCCGGCCCGCCCGGGCGCGTTTTCGGCGCTCGGCCTGCTCTGCTCCGACGTGGTGCACGACTACGTGCGCTCGGAGCTGCGCCCGCTCAACCGGGTCGGCCCGGCCCATGCGGAAGCGGTGTTCGCCGAGCTCGGGGCCCGCGCGGCCGGCGAGCTCGCGGCCGAGGGGTTCGACCCCGCCGCCGCCCGCCATCTGCGCGAGCTCGACCTGCGCTATGTCGGCCAGGGCTACGAGCTCCGCGTGCCGCTCGACGGTCTCGGCGCCGGCGGGCTCGACGACGCGGCCATGGCCGAGGCGCGCCGCCGCTTCGATGCCCGCCACGCCCGCATCCATGGCCACGCCGCGCTCGAGAAGGACGTGGAGATCGTGAGCTACCGGCTGCGCGTGACGGTCGAGGTCCCGAAATACCGCCCCGTGGCGGCGCCGGAAGCGGCGGCCGCCCTGCCCGACGCCGCGATCGCCGGCCGGCGCGGCGTCCATTTCGATGCCGGGGGAGCGACCGAGACGCTTCTCGTCGACCGCGCCCGGCTGGCGCCGGGGGTGGGTTTCGCGGGCCCCGCGATCGTCGAGCAGTTCGATGCGACGACCGTGGTCCCCGCGGGGTGGAGCGTCGCGGTCGACGGCTTTCGCAACCTCGTCCTGGAGCGCGGCGATGCCTGACCCGGTGACCGTCCAGATCCTGCGCAACAAGGTGGCGGGGCTGGTCGAGGAGATGCACTACCATTTCTACCGCTCGGGCTATTCGACGATCATCCGGGAATCGCGGGATTTCAGCTGCGTCATCCTCGACGCGGCGGGCGGGCTGATCGTCGCGCCGCCGATGTTCTTCCACGCCCCGGTCTACAAGCATCTGGTCGGGCGCATCGTCGAAATCTACGGCGCCGGGCTCGCCGCGGGCGACGTCTTCGTCTGCAACCATCCTTATGAGGGCGGGCTGCCGCATGTCTCCGACATGGCGTTCGTCGCGCCGATATTCGCCGACGGCGCGCTCGTCGGCTTCGCCGGGTCGATCGCCCACAAGGCCGATATCGGCGGCACCAACCCGGGCAGCACCTCGGCCAACGCCACCGAGATCTACCACGAGGGGCTGTTGCTGCCGCCGATCCGCATCGCCGAGGCGGGGCGCTACAAGGACGACCTGGAACGGCTGATCCTGGCCAACAGCCGCCAGCCGGAGCTGGTGCAGGGCGACATGCGGGCGCAGATCGCCGCCACCCGGCTGGGGGTGGAGCGCATCGAGGAGATCTGCGCCCGCTTCGGCGGCGGGACCGTGTGCGAGGCCTTCGCCGCCATCCTGGCCGGCGCCGGGGCGGCGCTGAAATCCGCCATCGCCGACCTGCCCGACGGCAGCGCATCGGCCGAGGGTTTCATGGACTCCGACGGGGTCGAGCGCGACCGCCCGGTGCATTTCGCCTGCACGGTGACGGTCGAGGGCGAGACCGCGACCTTCGACTTCAGCGACGCCGACCGCCAGGCCAGGGGGCCGATCAATTTGCGCCCGTCGATGGTCGAGGCATGCTGCTTCTACGCCCTGATCGGCTGCCTCGGCCCCGACCTCCAGTACAATGACGGCATGCGCGAGGCGGTGCGCTTCGTCTACGCGCCGCGGACCATCACCAACGCCTCGCCGCCGGCGCCGGTCTCGAGCTACCAGATGGCCAACCTCAAGCTGGTCGACGTCATCCTGGAGGCGCTGTCGGCGTTCCGCCCCGACCGGGCGGTGGCCAACGCCGCCTCCAGCGGCGCGGTGATGATCCAGTGGCTCCAGGGCGGGCGCGAGGGTCAGGCCAGCCTGCAATACGAGATCATCGGCTCGGCCTATGGCGGCGGCGCCGGGCATGACGGCGCTTCGGCCTGCGCGACCCATCTCTCCAACCTCCACATCACGCCGATCGAGATCATCGAGTCCGAGTTCCCCTGCCGCATCCCGCGCTTCGAGCTGATGGCGGATTCGGGCGGCGCCGGCACCTGGCGCGGCGGGCTCGGGCTCCGGCGCGAATACGAGCTGTTGCAGGACGCCGTGGTGATCCGGCGCTACGACCGCGCCCGCTTCCCGCCGGTCGGGCTCTCCGGCGGCAAGGACGGGCAGGGCAGCCGCTTCGTCATCCGCTACGGCTCGGAGGAGGCGGAGGAGACCCCGCCCGCCGGGCGCTTCGAGCTCGCCGCCGGGGAGCGCTTCCTGCTGGAGACCGCGGCCGGCGGCGGCTATGGCGATCCGGCGGCGCGCGCGCCCGAAGCGGTCGCCCGCGACATCGCCGAGGGCTATGTCAGCGAAGCCGCCGCGAAGCGGGACTACAACTGAAGGGAGGAAGCGCGATGGATCGCGTCGGCATCGTCGGGCCGGGCCGGATGGGGCTCGCCATGGTCAGGCATCTCATCGAGGCCGGGTTCCCGGTCGCGGCGACGGATATCGACGCCGGGCAGCTCGCGCGGGCCGGGGAGGCGGGCGCGCGGCGTTTCGCCTCGGCGGGCGAGCTCGGCCGCAATGTCGACTACGCGATCGTCGCCGTCGGGTTCGACGCGGAAACCGTCGCGGTCACGGTGGGCGATGACGGGCTGGTCGGCGCGATGGCGCCGGGGTCCTGCATCGCGATCTGTTCGACCTCTTCGCCGGAGACCGTCCGCATGGTCGCCGAGCGCGCGGCCGGGCGGGGGATCGACGTGCTCGACGCGCCGATCTGCCGCGGCCGCTGGGCGGCGGACGAGGGGACGCTGCTGGCGCTCGCCGGCGGGACCGATGCCGTCGTCGAGCGCTCGCGGCCGGTCTTCGAGACCTTCTGCTCGGACATCGCCCATCTCGGCCCGGTCGGCCACGGACAGTTCGGCAAGGCGATGAACAACTTCCTGATGTGGATCACCGGGGTCGGGCTGATCGAGGCCGGTCGTCTCGCCGAGTCCTTCGGCGCCGACCTGGTGAAGCTGCGCGAGGCGCTGCTGATCAGCTCGGCGAGATCGGCGACGCTGGAGGACTGGGACCGCATGACCTTCACCTGGGCGCTCAAGGACATGCAGATCGTCTCGCAGATGGCCGACGCGCTCGGCGAATCGATGCCGCTCGCCGGCCAGATCCGCGAGACCGTCAAGGAGGCGCGCCGCATCAAGGCGTCGAACCCGCCCGACTGGACCGGCGAGGGCGCGGTGCCGAGGGATTAGGACGTTGCGGTGTGGCGCCCTTCGATACGCGGCAGAGCCGGTCAGCTCGCCTCCATCGCCATCACCCCGCCATCGGCGAAGATGTTCTCGCCGCAGACGAAGCTCGCCGCGTCGCTGCACAGGAAGGCCACGACCTGCGCGGTGTCGTCGGGCACGCCGGCCCGGTTGACCAGGTTCTTGAAGTAGCGGTCGGGGTCGACCTCCTGGATGCCGACCGGCGAGCCGGTGCGGTTGGGCGAGACCGAGTTGACCCGGATGCCGTGCGGCGCGAGCTGGAAGGCGAGCGACCGGGTGAGGTTGGCGACGCCGCCCTTGGCCGCCGAATAGGCGCAGGCGCTGCCCCGCCCGCGATAGCCCGAGGTCGAGCCGATATTGACGATCCTGCCGGCGATCCCGTTATCGACCATGTGGTGGGCGACGTGCTTGGCCATCAGGAAGGGCGACTTCAGGGTCACCCGGATGGTGTCGTCCCACTCCTTCTCGGTGATTTCGAGGACGTGGCGGTTGTCCGAGATCGCGACGTTGTTGACCAGGATGTCGATGCGCCCGAAGCGCGCGGCCACCGCGGCGACCAGCGCCTGAACGGCGTCGTTGTCGGACACGTCGGCGACGAAGGCCTCGGCCTCGTGCCCGGCCCCGGCGAGCTTCCGCGTCGTCTGTCCGGCGCGGCCCGGGTCGAGATCGACGACCGCGATCTTCGCCCCGTCCTCGGCCAGGACCTCGGCGATGCGCTCGCCGATATTGCGCCCCGCGCCCGTCACGATCGCGACCTGCCCTGCGAATTTCACCCGCGCTCTCCCCGCTGCTAGTTTGGCGCCGCATAGTAGCGCGGTTTCCCGACAATCAGGAGAAGGACGGGCATGGGCGAGTTCGACATCGGCAATTCGGTGCCGCGGACCGAGGATCCGCGGCTGCTCTCGGGCGGCGGGCGGTATGTCGACGACATCGACCTGCCGGGCCTCTGCCGCGCCCATATCCTGCGCTCTCCTCACGCCCATGCGGCGATAGGCGGGATCGATGCCGAGGCCGCGCGCGCCATGCCGGGCGTCCACGCCGTGCTGACCGGGGCCGACTACGCGGCGGCGGGTCTCGGCACCATCCAGGCCCAGCTGGTTCTGAAGGACCGCGACGGGAATCCGATGGTCCGCCCGGCCTTCGCCCCGCTGGCGATCGACCGCGCCGTGCATGTCGGCGAGGCGGTCGCGGTCGTCGTCGCCGACACCCTCGCCCGGGCCAGGGACGCGGCCGAGGCGATCCACGTCGAGTTCGAGCCGCTGGACGCGAATATCGACACCGCCATCGCCGATGCCGAGACCACGCCGGCGCTCTGGCAGGAGGCGCCCCGGAACGAGAGCTTCGTCCATTTCCTGGGCGACCGCGACGCGGTCGAGGCGGGTTTCGCCGGGGCCGCGCATGTGATCGAGCGCCGCTTCGCGATCTCGCGCGTGACCTCGAACACCCTGGAGCCGCGCGCCTTCGTGGGCGACGTGGACCGCGCCGGGCGCCACACGCTCCATGCCGCCGTGCACTACCCGCACCGCATCCGGAGCGCGCTCGCCAGGCACATATTCCGCCTGCCGGAGAACCGGGTGCGGGTGATCGCGGGCGATGTGGGCGGCAGCTTCGGGCTGCGCGGCGGCATGTACCCCGAACAGATCCTGGTGCTCTGGGCCTCGCGCGAGACCGGGCGGCCGGTCAAGTGGACCTGCGAGCGCTCGGAGGGGCTGATCAGCGACCACCAGGGCCGCGACAACGTCACCGACGCCGCGCTCGCCCTCGATTCCGACGGCAATTTCCTCGCCATGCGGGTGCGCACCAGGGTCAATATCGGCGCCTATGTGGCGTCCATGGCGGGCGGGCCGGCGACCGCCAATCTCGGCACCCTCGCCGGCACCTATGTCACCCCCGCCATCCATGTCGAGACCGCGGGCGTGTTCACCAACACCAACCCGACATGCCCCTATCGCGGCGCCGGGCGCCCGGAAGCCGCCTATGTGATCGAGCAGCTCATCGATGGCGCGGCGCGCAGGCTCGGCCGCGACCCGGTCGAGCTGAGGCGCCAGAACACGATCCCCGAGGAGGCGATGCCGTTCAGGACCGGGCTGGTCTTCGAATACGATTGCGGGGCGTTCGAGCAAAATCTCGACCGGGCGCTGGAACTCGCCGGTCACGCCGGGTTCGAGCAGCGCCGCCGGGCCGCCAGCGCGAGGGGCAGGCTGCGCGGCATCGGGGTTTCCAACACCATCGAGCGCGCCGCCGCGCCGGGCCAGGAGCGGGCGCTGCTGCGCTTCGATCCCTCGGGCACGGCGACGCTGTTCGTCGGCACCATCAGCCACGGCCAGGGGCATGAGACGGTCTACAAGCAGGTCGTCTGCCAGACGCTCGGCATCGACCCGGCGACGCTGCGGGTGGCGGAGGGCGATTCGGACGCGCTTTCGATCGGTGGCGGCACCGGCGGGTCGCGCTCGGCGACGCTCGGCGGCTCGGCCGTGCTGCGCGCGGCCGAGAAGATCGTCGATCAGGCCCGGCCGATCGCGGCGCATCTCCTCGAAGCCGCCGAGGGCGACCTCGAATTCGTCGACGGCGGGTTCCGCATCGCGGGCACTGACCGGTCGGTGCCGCTGGTCGAGGTCGCGCGGGCGGCCTACCTCCCCGCCCGGCTGCCGGCCGATTCGGAGCCCGGGCTCGAGGCCGGCGCGGGCTACGTCGCCAGGGTGGAGAACTTTCCCAATGGCTGCCATGTCTGCGAGGTCGAGATCGACCCCGACACCGGCGAGACCGGGATCGTCGATTACAGCGTCGTCGACGATGTGGGCACGGTGCTCAACCCGCTGCTGCTGAAGGGCCAGATCCACGGCGGCGTCGCCCAGGGGCTGGGCCAGGCGGTGATGGAACGGATCGTCTTCGACCGCGCCTCGGGCCAGAACCTCTCGGGCTCGTTCATGGACTACGCGATGCCGCGGGCGGACGACATGTGCGGCTTCAAGGTGGAAGCCAACCCGGTCCCGACCGCGACCAACCCGCTCGGCGTCAAGGGGGCGGGCGAGGCCGGCACGGTCGGCGCCCTGCCGGCGGTGACCAGCGCCATCCTCGATGCGCTGGCGCCGCTCGGGGTCGAAACCATCGACATGCCGGCTTCGCCGGAGGCGGTCTGGCGCGCGATCGCGAGCGCCCGTCGATGACTCGCCCGGGCCGCGCGGCTATCTTGCCGGTCAATCAGCGAAAGACCGTTTTGGAGAGAACGAGACATGCCTGACATCACCATCGCCGCCTCGGACGGCGGCAGCTTCGGCGCCTACCTCGCCAGCCCGGAATCCGGCTCGGGGCCGGGCGTTGTCGTCATCCAGGAAATCTTCGGCGTGAACCGGGTCATGCGGGACATCTGCGACGCCCTGGCGGCCGACGGCTATATCGCCTGCTCGCCGGACCTGTTCTGGCGCCAGGAGCCGGGCGTCCAGCTCACCGACAAGTCGGAGGAGGAGTGGGAGAAGGCGTTCGGCTACCTCCAGGGATTCGACTTCGAAAAGGGGGTGGCCGACATCGCCGCCACCATCGGCCATGTTCGCGGCCTCGGCGGCTGCACCGGCAAGGTGGGCACGGTCGGCTACTGCATGGGCGGCAGCCTCGCCTACATGTCCGCCTGCTTCACCGATTCCGACGCCTCGGTGGGCTACTACCCGGTGCAGATCGAGGGCAACATGGACAAGGCGGCCGGCGCCTCGAAGCCGGCCATGCTGCACATCGCCGCGGAGGACGATTACTGCCCGCCCGAGGCGCAGAAGACGATCCAGGACGCGCTCGCCGGCAACGCGCTGTTCACCGTCCACGTCTATCCCGGGGCGGACCACGCCTTCGCGCGGATCGGCGGGGAACATTTCGACCGGGCGGCGGCCGACCTCGCGAACGGACGCACCGCCGAATTCTTCAAGGCCCATCTGGCATAGGGGAGGCCGAGAGATGCCGCGCGCAATCCAGATCGACAAGCCGGGACCCGCCTCGGCGATGAAATGGCGGGACGTGGAGATCGGCGATCCCGGCAAGGGGGAAGTCCGCATCCGCCATACCGCCGTCGGCCTCAACTATATCGACGTCTATCACCGGTCCGGGCTCTACCAGCTGCCTCTGCCGCTGACGCTCGGCATGGAAGGGGCGGGCGTCGTCGAGGGGCTGGGCCGCGGCGTGACCGACCTCAAGCCGGGCGACCGGGTGGCCTACGCGACGACCCCGCTCGGCGCCTATTCGGAGGAACGGCTGATCCCGGCCGACCGGGTGGTGAAGATCCCGCGCGACATCTCGGACGAGACCGCGGCGGCGATGATGCTTCAGGGCATGACCGTGCGCTACCTGCTGCGCGAGACCTACCGGGTCAGGAAGGGCGATACCATACTGGTCCACGCCGCGGCGGGCGGGGTCGGGCTGATCCTGTGCCAGTGGGCCAGGCATCTCGGCGCCACCGTGATCGGCACCGTCGGCAGCCGGCAGAAGGCGAAGCTCGCCCGCGCGCATGGCTGCGACCACGCGATCGTCTATACCGAGCAGAACTTCACCGACCGGGTGCGCCGGATCACCAAGGGCGCCGGGGTTCCGGTGGTCTACGACTCGGTGGGCAAGGAGACCTTCGAGGGATCGCTCGACTGCCTGGCTCCGCGCGGCGTGATGGTGAGCTTCGGCAACGCCTCGGGACCGGTCCCGCCCTTCGAGACCGGGATGCTGGCCGCCAAGGGCTCGCTGTTCCTGACCCGGCCCTCGCTGCCGCACTACACCGCCTCGCGCAAGGATCTGGTGACGACGGCGAACGATTTGTTCAAGGTGGTGCGGAGCGGAGCGGTGGAGATCGGGATCAACCAGACCTACGCGCTCAAGGACGCCGCCACGGCGCATCGCGATCTGGAAGGCCGCAAGACGACGGGCTCGACGATCCTGATGCCGTAGAACCCGCGGGGCGGCGCCCCGCGACCTACTGGTTCATCGCGTCGAAGAAATCCGGGTTGTTCTTGGTGTCCTTGATCTTGTCGATCAGGAACTCCATCGAATCGGTCACCCCCATCGGGGTGAGGATGCGCCTCAGCACCCACATCTTCGACAGCGTGCCGCGGTCGACCAGGAGCTCTTCCTTGCGGGTGCCGGACTTGGTGATGTCCATCGCCGGGAAGGTCCGCTTGTCGGCGAGCTTGCGGTCGAGGATGATCTCGGAATTGCCGGTGCCCTTGAACTCCTCGAAGATCACCTCGTCCATGCGCGAACCGGTGTCGATCAGCGCCGACGAGATGATGGTGAGCGAGCCGCCTTCCTCGATATTGCGCGCCGCGCCGAAGAAGCGCTTGGGGCGTTGCAGCGCATTGGCGTCGACGCCGCCGGTCAGCACCTTGCCGGAGCTCGGCACGACGGTGTTGTAGGCCCGCGCGAGCCGGGTGATGGAGTCCAGCAGGATCACCACGTCGCGCTTGTGCTCGACCAGGCGCTTGGCCTTCTCGATGACCATCTCGGCCACCTGCACGTGCCGCGACGCGGGCTCGTCGAAGGTCGAGCTGATGACCTCGCCCTTCACCGAGCGCTGCATGTCGGTGACTTCCTCGGGCCGCTCGTCGATCAGCAGCACGATGAGATAGGCCTCGGGGTGGTTCGCGCTGATCGAATGCGCGATCCCCTGGAGCATCATCGTCTTGCCGGTGCGCGGCGGGGCTACGATCAGCGCCCGCTGGCCCTTTCCGAGCGGCGTGATCAGGTCGATGATGCGGGTGGTCAGGTCCTTGCGCGTCGGATCGTCGACCTCGAGCCCGATCTTCTCCTCCGGGTAGAGCGGGGTGAGGTTGTCGAAGTTGATCCGGTGGCGGATGCGCTCGGGCTCCTCGAAATTGATCAGGTTCACCTTGAGCAGCGCGAAATAGCGCTCGCCGTCCTTGGGCGAGCGGATCTGCCCCTCGACCGTGTCCCCGGTCCGCAGCCCGAAGCGCCGGATCTGGCTCGGTGAAACGTAGATGTCGTCCGGGCCGGGAAGATAGTTCGCCTCCGGCGAGCGCAGAAATCCGAAACCGTCCTGCAGGGTCTCGAGGACGCCGTTGCCGGAGATGACGACATCGTTCTCGGCGAGCTGCTTGAGGATCGCGAACATCATGTCCTGCTTGCGCAGGGTCGATGCGTTCTCGATCTCCAGCTCTTCGGCGTAGCTCAGTAAATCGGCGGGCGATTTCTGCTTCAGTTCTTGCAGATTCATGGGAGTACCGGTTGGTTGGGAGCAGTTCCCTTGGCGATGGCACGCGAAGGGATGAAGAAAAACGAGCCGGCCGCCCGCGCGAGCTCGTTGGATAGTTCGGTCGGGATGGTGAACGCGTCGGGACGAACCTAGCCGCTACCACTTAGCGAATAGGCAATGCGGAGTCAAACCTCGATTGCAGCGCCGCCGGGCCGGGTCAGAACGGCTTCACCACGACGAGGATCACGATGGCGATCATCAGCACGGTGGGTATCTCGTTGACCGCACGGTAGAACCGCGCGGAGCGCCGGTTGCGCCCCTCCGCGAAGCCGCGCCGCCAGACGGCGAACGCGCCGTGCACGGCGGACAGCGCGAGGACCAGCGCCAGCTTGGCGTAGATCCAGCCGGATGCCCAATCGGCGGCCCCGGGCGTCAGCAGCAGCAACCCGCCGGTGAAAAAGACCAGGATCATCGCGGGGTTGACGATCAGCCGCAGCAGCCGGCGCTCCATCACCCTGAGCATCTCGTCCGCCTCGCCGCCCGGCTCGCGCCCGCTGTGATAGACGTAGAGCCGCGGCAGATAGAGCATGCCGGCCATCCAGGCGATCACTGCGATGACGTGAAACGCCCGGATCCAGGGATAGGCGTCGGCGAGCCAGGTCATGGCGCGCCGGCCAGCGCAACCGGGCAGTCGCCCGCATGCGGGCCGCAGATGCGCCCGCCGGAACCGGGCAGCGTCTTTTCGCCGCACCCCATCGCCCGGCGGACCAGCCCGGCCAGGCCCGCGACGAAGGCGGGATGGGTCCCGACGGTGGCCGCGCGCTCGTAGCGCGGCACGCCGGATGCCCGCGCGAGCGCGCGATACTCCTCGTCGAGCTCGACCAGGGTTTCCGAATGCTCCGAGACGAAGGCGACCGGCACGACGACCACCGGCCGGCCTTCGGCGCCGGCGCGCTCTATCTCGCGATCCGTGTAGGGGCCGATCCATTCGAGCGGACCGACCCGGCTCTGGTAGCAGATCACCCGGTCGAGGTCCTGCCGCCCCACGGCTTCGGCTATGGCAGCGACGCTGCGCTCGACCTGCGCCCGGTAGGGATCGCCGGCCTCGATGAAGGCCTTCGGCACGCCATGGGCGGAATAGAGGATCCTGGGCTCCGGTCCTTCCCAGCGGTCGAGGATCTCGCCGATCCGCGCGGCCTGCGCGGCGACGAAACCCGCATCGTCGGGGTAGCAGCAGACGCGCGCCGTCGGCACGTCGAGGATCCCGCCCGCCTCGCGCCGCCACTCGCGGAAGGAAGACGCCGTCGTGGTCGACGAGAATTGCGGGTAGAGCGGCAGCAGCACGATCCTTCCGGGGTCGAAACGCTTTACCGCGCCCACCGTCTCCGCCGCCCGGGGATGCCAGTAGCGCATGCTGACGAAGACCCGAATGGCCGGATCGGCCAGCTCGCGTTGCAGCGCCGCGGCCTGCGCCTCGGTCTGTTGCAGCAGGGGAGACCCGCCGCCGAGGCGCCGGTAGATCGCCGTCGCCGCGCCGCGCCGGCGCCAGGCAATCAGCCGCGCAAGCAGCCAGCGCAGCGGCTGCCTGCGGCGGATGATCGCCGGGTCGTTGAACAGGTTGATCAGGAACGGCCCAACCGCTTCGAGCCGGTCGGGACCGCCGAGATTGAACAGAACCACGGCGACGCGCTCGTTCAAGCCGCGCTTTCCTTCACCCGGGCGATCAGCGCCTCGACATGCTCGGGCGGGGTGTCGGGCACCACGCCATGGCCGAGATTGAAGACGAACGGCCCGCCCCCGAGCGCCGCGACGATGCCGTCGACGGCATCGTCCATCGCCTGCCCGCCGGCCGCCAGGAGGACCGGATCGAGATTGCCCTGGACCGCGGCGTGCGGCTGCACCGCCGCCGCCGCCCAGCGCGGATCGACCGACTGGTCGACCGAGACCGCGGCAACCCCGGGCAGCACGGCGTAATCTGCATAGGCGCTGCCGACGCCGCGCGGGAAGGCGATCACCGGCACCTCCGGGCAGGCCTCGCCGATCCGCGCCGCGATCCGGGCGATGGGACGCAGCGAAAGGCGTTCGCGCAGCGTCGCCGGCAGCGCGCCGGCCCAGCTGTCGAAAACCTGAACCGCCTCGGCCCCGGCGCCGATCTGGGCGATCAGGTGTTCGACCACAGACTCGGTCAGAATGTCGATCAGGCGCTCGACGACATGCGGCGCGGTATAGGCGAGCGAGCGCGCCCGTTCGTGGTCGCGGCTCGTGCCGCCCTCGATCATGTAGGTCGCGATGGTCCACGGCGCGCCGGCAAAACCGACAAGCGCGGTCCCCGCGGGCAGACCGTCCCGAACCCCCGCGACCGTCTCGTAGACCGGCGCCAGCCGTTCCTCGATCCGGGCCGGGTTCAATCGGTCGATATCGCCTTCCGTCCGCGCGGGCTCGAGCCTCGGCCCCCTGCCCTGCTCGAACCAGACCCTCTGGCCCAGCGCATCCGGGATCACCAGGATGTCGGAGAACACGATCGCCGCGTCGAGCCGGTAGCGCCGCACGGGCTGCAATGTCGCCTCGATCGCGAGCTCGGGCGTGTAGCAGAACTCCAGGAACGACGCAGCCCGCCGGCGCAGCGTCCGGTACTCCGGCAGGTGACGCCCGGCCTGTCGCATCAGCCAGATCGGCGGCGTTCCGGTCGCCTGGCCGGAGAGAGCAGCAAGAAGGGGCTTGTCGATCATCGGTACGGAGAACCGGTGTTGGAGGGGGGCATCCGTTCTTCCCGTCGAATCTACTTCAAGAATCAGAATCAGGTTGTTGTGTCTGTTGGACACCCAAATAGCGAGGATTAATGGTTTGGCACCGTCTTTTCCCGGGCGACAAAGAGTCGTGGAAAATCGTGTCCGCTACCCCGGCATATGGTGAATAACGCTCGTTGATCAATGAAATCAACGCGCTGGCAAAGGCCTGCTGGCGGGACAGGAGACTGATTCCGTGGACAGGGTGAAACCGTCAGCAACCTGTGGAATCCTGTTGGCCCCGTGCGCAAGCGGGTGGAACGTAAAGGGTGTGTGGGGATCGTTTTGGCGTAGGGTAGAAGATCTCCCGACTTATCCCGGCAATTCGCGCATAAGCCCCAGGGCGGCGGAGCGAAGGAAGGCCATGGCCGAGTACAACCTGCATCTGGTCTCCGACTCGACCGGCGAGACCACCCAGGGCGTCGTCCGCGCCTGCATGGCGCAGTTCGAGGGCGTCGACGTCGATCAGCATCTGTGGCCGATGGTGCGGACCGCCGACGCGCTCGGCAGGGTGATCGAGGGGATCCGCCAGCAGCCGGGGGTGGTGATCTTCACCCTCGTCAACGACGCCACGCGGGGTGCGCTGCAGGAAGAGTGCCGCAACCTCAACCTGCCCTGCGTCTCGGTGATCGATCCGGTGATCGAGGCGATGGCGCGCTACTTCCACCGCAAGCAGAGCGGGCGGCCCGGCGGTCAGCATCTGCTCAGCGCGGAATATTTCGACCGCATCGAGGCGATGAACTTCGTGCTCTCGCATGACGACGGGCAGAACGCCTGGAACCTGGAGGAGGCGGATATCGTGCTGGTCGGCGTGTCGCGCACGTCGAAGACGCCGACCTCGATCTATCTCGCCAACCATTGGGGCATCAAGGCGGCGAACGTGCCGGTCGTCCCGGGCATCGACCTTCCGGCCGGGCTGTTCGGCCTGAAAAACCCGTTCTGCGTCGGCCTCACCACAGCGTCCGAACGTCTCGTGCAGGTGCGGCGCAACAGGCTCCTGATGCTGCGTCAGGAAGTGCTCGGCGAGTACGCGGATCTCGAGGCGGTCAAGGACGAGGTCCTGTTCGCGAAACGTCTCTTCGCCGAGCAAGGCTGGCCGGCGATAGACGTGACGCGCCGTTCCATCGAGGAGACGGCGACGGCGATCTACCAGCTCTACCGCAATCGGAGGATGGCGGCGGATGACGAAACCGGCAGCGGCGGGTGAACACGGCCGCGACGCGCGGCTCGTCCTCGCCTCCACCAGCCCGACCCGGGCCCGGCTTCTCGCCGATGCCGGCGTGCCGGTCGAGATCGTCCCGCCCCGCATCGACGAAGACGGGGCCAAGCGCAGGCTTCGCGGCGCCGGCATCGACGGCCGGGGGCTCGCCGAACGCCTGGCCGAGGAGAAGGCGCTGAGCGTCTCCCGGCCAGGCCGTTTGGTCCTCGGCGCCGACCAGGTGCTGATCCTCGGCGAACGGGTCTTCGACAAGCCGGCAAACCGGCAAGCGGCGGCGGAACAGCTCGCCGCGCTCGCCGGGCGGACCCACCGTCTGCTGAGCGCCGCCTGCATCGCGGAGGAGGGCAGCCCCGTATGGCGTTGCACCGGGGAGGCGCGGCTCGCCATGCGCGGCTTCGGCGCGGCTTTCGCGGACGACTATCTGGACCGCATTGGCGACGCCGCGCTTGCCGGGCCCGGGGCCTACCGGGTGGAAGGGCCGGGGATCCAGCTGTTCGACGCCATCGAGGGCGATTGGCCGACCATCCTCGGCTTGCCGCTGCTTGCATTGTTGGCTTATCTCCGACGCCGGGGCGTGATTGCGGAATGAGGCGATGACGATATCGGGGAAGGCGATCGTGGCCGGCGTGATGGGCTGGCCGGTCGGGCATTCGCGCTCGCCGGTGCTGCACAATTTCTGGCTGGCGCGGGCCGGGATCGACGGCGCCTACATCCCCATGGCGGTCCCGCCGGACCGGCTGGGCGAGGCGCTGCGCGCCCTGCCGGCGCTCGGCTTCGCCGGAACCAACGTCACCATCCCGCACAAGGAAGCCGCATTCGCCGCCGTCGACGAGGCCGACGGAATCGCCCGGCGTATCGGCGCGGTGAACACGGTCGTCGTGCGCGGCGACGGCGCGCTGTCGGGCTCCAACACCGACGCGTTCGGCTTCGTCGAGGCCCTGCGCAGCCGCCTCGGAACCTGGTCGGGCACCGGGATAGCGGCCGCCGTCCTCGGCGCGGGCGGCGCAGCGCGGGCGATCGTCGCCGCCCTGCAGGACGAGGGGGCGGCCGAGATCAGGCTGGTGAACCGCACGCGCGGGCGGGCGGACGCGCTGTGCGAGCGCTTCGGCGCGCCGCTGGTCGCGGTCGATTGGCACGAGCGCGAGGACGCTCTCGAAGGCGCCGCATTGGTGGTCAACACGACGTCGCTCGGCATGGCGGGCGGCGCGCCGCTCGAGCTCCGCCTGGACGGGCTGCCTGCGGAAGCGGTGGTCAACGATATCGTCTACACCCCGCTGGAGACCCCCCTGCTCGCCGCCGCGCGCGCGCGCGGCTGCCGCGCCGTCGACGGTCTGGAGATGCTGCTGCATCAGGCCCGCCCCGGCTTCGCCGCCTGGTACGGCGCCGAACCCGTGGTCGACGACGCGTTGCGCAGCCACGTCGCCGTCGACCTGCTCGGCTGAGCGGCATGGTGATCATCGGCCTCACCGGCTCCATCGGGATGGGCAAGACGACGGCGGCCGGGATGTTCCGCCATCTCGGCCTGCCGGTATACGATTCCGATGCCGCGGTGCACGGCCTGCTGGCCCTGGGCGGCGCCGCGGTGGCCGCCGTCGGCGAGGCCTTTCCCGGCGTGGTGAGGGACGGCGCCGTCGACCGGGCGATGCTGCGCGAGCGGGTGTTCGGCAACAAGGCGGAGCTGCGCCGGCTGGAGGCGATCGTCCACCCGCTGGTGCGCCGGGTCCAGCGAGCGTTCCTGCGCCGCGCCGCGGCGCGGGGCGAGCGCCTCGTCGTGCTCGATATCCCGCTCCTGTTCGAGGTCGGGCTCGCCGCGCAATGCGATGCCGTGGTCGTGGTCACGGCGCCGGCCTTCCTGCAACGGGCGCGGGTACTTTCGCGTCCCGGGATGACCGCGGAGACCCTCGCCGGCATTCTCGCCAACCAGCTTCCCGACCGTGAGAAGCGGCGGCGCGCGGGCTTCGTCGTGCCGACCAGCCTCGGGCGGGCCCATACCTTGCGCCGACTCAGATGGATCGTCAGAGTGATGTCCGGGCGCCGCGGCAAGTACTGGCCGCCGGCGGCGCATTTACCGCAGCCGGGACGCTATGCGCGAAATCGTCCTCGATACCGAAACCACGGGGCTGGACCCGGGAAGCGGCCACCGTGTCGTTGAGATCGGCTGTCTCGAGCTGATCAACCACATCCCCTCCGGCGAGGCGTTCCACACCTATGTGAATCCGGAGCGCGACATGCCCGCCGGCGCTTTCGAGATTCACGGCCTGTCCGACGAGTTTCTCGCCGACAAGCCGCGTTTCGGCGACGTCGCGGACGGCTTGCTCGCCTTCGTCGGCGAATCCGTGCTGGTGATCCACAACGCGCTGTTCGATCTCGGTTTCCTGAACGCCGAGTTCGCCCGCATCGGCCGGGCACCTCTGCCGGAGGCGCGGGCGATCGACACCGTGGGCCTCGCGCGGCGCCGCTTTCCCGGCGCGCCGGCGAACCTGGATGCGCTGTGCCGGAGGTTCGGGATCGACAACGCGGCGCGGACAAAGCACGGGGCGTTGCTCGACGCCGAGCTCCTCGCCGAGGTCTATCTCGAGCTGATCGGCGGCAGGCAGCCGTCGCTGGGCCTGGGCTCCGCCCGTGAGGTGGCGACGGAGTCCAGGGAGGAGCGTCCCGCGCGGGCGCCGCGCCGGCACGAACCCGACGCCGAGGAAAGCGCGGCGCACGCGGCGTTCGTCAGGAAGCTCAAGAATCCGGTCTGGCAGGGATAGAACCCGGCCGCGCTTCAGGTGATGTCCAGCGCCGTCCGCTCGGCATGGTGTTCCACGTAGAGCGCGGCGAAGTCGATCGGGTCGATCATCATCGGCGGGAAGCCGCCGTCGCGGGTCACGTTGGCGACCACCGACCGGGCGAAGGGGAACAGGTGGCGCGGCCCCTCGATCAGCACCAGCGGCTGGACATCTTCGTCGGCGACGTCGCCGACGACCACGATCCCGGCATAGGTGAGCTCGACGATGAACGCCGTCGCGTCCCCGCTCTGCGCCTCGGCGCGGATGAACAGGGCGACTTCATAGGCATCCTCGGCGAGCAGCCGGGCGCTGGTGTTGACCTCCACCTCGACGTTCGGGTTTTGCGTGAGCTTGGCCAGGCCTTCGGGGCCCAGCGGGTTCTCGAAGGAAAGGTCCTTGATGTACTGGGCGCCGATCGAGAGCATCGGCCGCGCGGCGGCGGCGCTGCCGTTCTCCTGCGGCGGCGCGTCGGTTTCGTCAGCCATGTGCGTCTCCCCGAACCGCGCGGGCTCTAGCACGGCAGCCCCGGGGGTACAAGCTCGGCGCCCGGCGGGGCGAGGCGGACCAGCCTGCCGTTGGTCACCCGCTCGCCGGTCAGGGCGCGGATGACTCCCCAATGCGTGACGACGGCGGTGCGCGACCAGCCCGGATCTTCCGCCATCCGCTCGGCGAAGCGTGCGCAGCGCGCCGCGAAGGCCGGCTCGCCCTCCTCCGATATCGGCCACCAGCGCTCCGCCAGATGGGCGAAGTCGTATTCCGGCCAGGCGCGGGCGAGCTCCGAACGCCGGGTTCCGTGGTCGCAGGAGAAGCTGAACCGTTCGCGCACATCCGGGTCGATGACGACCGGGACAACGAGCGCCCGGGCCACCGCGTCGGCGGTCTGGATCGCCCGCCGGTACGGGCTCGCGACGATCCGCTCCACCCCCTCCCCCGCGAGGGCGGTTGCGACCCGGCGCGCCTGGCCGCGCCCGCGCGCCGTGAGGATCGGGTCCGGAACGCCCGGGTCGATCCGCGTCACGCTGAAGAGCACGTTGAATATCGTCTGTCCGTGTCGGATCAGGATCATCTTCTTCCGGAGGGCGGCTTCACCAGCAGGTCGAAAATAACGCTGCCCCAGACAGCCTCAAAGATGATCCGCATCAAGCTGAGGCGCAAACGCGGCGTCAGGAGCGCGAAACCCATAATATCGGTAACGACACCGGGCGTGGCCAGGAGCGCGGCGGCGATGACGAGCCCGACCGATTCCTGGATTTCGTCGGCCGGAAGCTCACCCTGCGAGAAGGCGGTCAGCGCCCGCCCCGCGACGGAGGCGGTCTGCCGGGAGAAGATCCAGCCGCCAATGAGCCATGTGCCGACGAAGAGGCCCATTATGGGCTCGATGCCGATCATCCCGTAAAGCGAGATCGACAACCAGATGTCGAGAACCGGAAGGAAGAGGAAGAGCCAGAACGACCAGGGCAACCAATGCATCGTCGAACCTCTCCCGCTTGCGCTTTCGCCGTGTTGGGCCTATTTACAGACTCTCGCCGCGCCGTTCCGCCAGTCAAGCGATACTGGTACAAGAGGTTTGCACGCCTCGGTTGCGGGGAGTGCCGCGGGGACGAAGCGTCAAAGGACGCGTCCATGGAAGGCTTCCAGTTTCTCGACATCATCTTCTTCGCGATGATCGCGGCGTTCCTTGTGTTCCGGCTGCGCAGCGTTCTCGGCCGCCGGACTGGGCACCAGTCGCGCCCGCCGGACAACATGGCGGCGCGGCATTCGGAGACCGAGGCCGAGGGCAACGTCATCGAGCTGCCCGACCGCACGGAATCCGATGTCGAGCCCGGGCGGGACGACGACGAGGCGTTCGAGCCCTCCCCCTCCGACGATCCCCTGGCGGACGGCATCGCGCGTATCGCGGCCGCCGACCCGGGCTTCGACCCGGACGGGTTCGAAGCCGGAGCGCGCGCCGCGTTCGAAGCCATCGTCCATGCCTTCGCGACCGCCGACAGCGGCACGCTTCGCGCGCTGCTCGACGACGAGGTGTTCGACAACTTCGAACGGGCCATCCGCGAGCGGCTGGACCACGCGGAGACGCTCGAGACCACGGTCGTCGGGATCAAGAAGGCGGAAATCGTCGAGGCCACGATGAGCGGCCGCAACGCCGTGGTCACCGTGACCTTCGTCTCCGAGCAGGTCAACGTGACCCGCGACGCCGATGGCGAGGTGCTCGACGGCGACCCGGCGCAGGTCACCGACGTGACCGACATCTGGACGTTCGCCCGCAACACGCGGTCCCGCGACCCCAACTGGAAGCTGATTGAGACGCGGAGTCCCAGCTGAGACTGTCGCGCTCTCGCGCCCCTTCCCGGCGCCGCTCCGCATCGCCCCCGGCGGGATCGCGGCGGCTCTCGCCGCGCTGATGCTGGCTGGCGCGCCCGGCTGCTCGCCCGACGAGCGGCGCGGCGCCAACCCCGCCCTGGAGCCGGTGTCGTTCGCCGACCTGCCCGGCTGGGCGGCGGACCGCCATGCCGAGGCCCTGGTCGCGTTCAGGCGGAGCTGCACCAGGCCGATGCGCTACCCGGCGCAGGCCGGCGCGGACGCCGAGCGGTTCGGCCGCGCGCAGGACTGGCGGTCGGTCTGCGCCGCAGCCGCGCACATCGCCGACGGCGACGAAGCCGCGGCGCGAGACTTCTTCGAGCGCCGCTTCCGCCCCTTCCGGGTAGTCGGCAAGGACGGCGACACGGGGCTGATCACCGGCTACTACGAACCTGAGCTGGCCGGCGCGAGACAGCGGAGCGATGCCTACAAGGTGCCGCTGCACACCCGGCCGCGCGACCTGGTGACCGTGGACCTGTCGGAGTTCGGCGACGGGTTCGACGGCGAACGCCTGGCCGGCCGGGTCGAGGACGGCAGGCTGAAACCTTATTACAGCCGCGCCCAGATCGTCGACGGAGCGCTCGCGGGCCAGGGGCTCGAAATCATCTGGGTCGCCGATCCGATCGAGGCCTTCTTCCTGCAGATCCAGGGGTCGGGGCGGGTGCGGCTGCCCGACGGGGAGATCCTGCGCCTGGGCTACGCCGCCACCAACGGCCGGCCCTATACGGCGATCGGACGCGAGCTGGTCGCCGAGGGCGCGCTCGCGCTCGAGACCGTCTCGCTGCAGTCGATCCGCGCCTGGCTGCGCGCCAATCCCGAAAGGCGGCGGGACATCTTGGACAGGAACCGGTCCTATGTGTTCTTCCGCGAGCTCCGCGGCGAGGGGCCGATCGGATCCCAGGGGGTCGCGCTCACCCCCGGCCGGAGCCTCGCCGTCGACCGCCGCTTCCTGCCGCTCGGCGTGCCGCTGTGGATCGACACCCCGGACCCTCTCGACCCGGAGAACCCGCTCAGGCGATTGACGGTGGCGCAGGATACCGGCGGCGCGATCCGCGGCGCGGTGCGGGCCGACCTGTTCTGCGGCGCGGGGCGGGAGGCCGAGGAGCGGGCCGGCCGGATGCGCTCCCCGGGCCGCTACTACGTGCTTCTGCCGCTGGACCCGTCCCGGGCCGCCGGGGTATGACGATACCGTGTCCACCACCGGCGGGGAGGCCGGCCCGGCAATGCCCAGCGATACCGAGACCCGGGCTACGGTCGGGTTCTTCGCGACCTGCCTGGTGGATCTGTTCCGCCCCTCTGTCGGGTTCGCGGCCGCGCGGCTGATCGAGCGGGCGGGCTATCGGGTCGTCGTGCCCAGGGCGCAGTCCTGCTGCGGCCAGCCCGGCTACAACAGCGGCGACCGGGATGCCGCGCGGCGCGCGGCGCGGCGCGCCGTCGCCGTGTTCGAGGGGTTCGAGCATGTCGTCGCCCCGTCCGGGTCCTGCGCGGCGATGTTCGTGCACCACTTTCCCGACCTGCTGTCCGACGACGCCGGATGGGAGGGCAGGGCCCGGGCGCTCGCGGGCAAGACATGCGAGCTGGTGGATTTCCTCGCCCGGGTCGCGGGCTGGCGGCCGGAAGCCGCGCCGCCGGCGGCCGGCAGCATCACCTATCACGATTCCTGCGCCGGGCTGCGCGAGCTCGGCATCCGCGAGCAGCCGCGCGCGCTCATCGCGGCGGCGGGCGCCCCGGAGCTGCGCGAGATGGAGGGCCCGGACATCTGCTGCGGCTTCGGCGGCACGTTCTGCGTCAAGTATCCGGCGATCTCCGAGGCGATGGCGGACAAGAAGATCGACGCGATCGAGGCCACTGGCGCCGACACGGTGGTGGGCGGCGATCTCGGCTGTCTGCTGCATATCGAAGGCCGGCTGTCCCGCCGCGGGTCCGCGGTCGGGACCAGCCACGTCGCCGAACTCCTCGCCGCCGGGTCCGGCGACGGCATGGGCGGAGACTGACCGTGCACGCCGACAGCGCCCGGTTTCCCGACAATGTGACCGCCGCCCGGCGCGACCCCATGCTGCTTGGCGCCCTGCAACGGCTTCAGCGCGACGCCCGCGCCGGCCGCGCCGAGGTGATCGCCAGGCTGCCCGAGTTCGAGGCCCTGCGCGACGCCGCCAGGGAGATCCGCAACGGCGCGCTGGCCAACCTGGCCGCCAATCTCGAACGCTTCGAGGAGAACGTGATCGCCAATGGCGGCGCGGTCCATTGGTGCCGCGACGCGGCCGAGGCCGGCGCGGCGGTCACCCGCATCTGCCGCGAGGCGGGGGCGCGGACCGTCGCCAAGGGCAAGTCCATGGTCTCGGAGGAGATCGCGCTCAACGCGGCCCTGCTCGGGGCGGGGTTCGACGTGGTCGAGACCGATCTCGGCGAGTACGTGCTCCAGCTCCGCGACGAGACGCCGAGCCACATCGTGATCCCGGCGATCCATTTGACCAAGGACCAGTTCGCCGAGACCTTCCGCGACGCGCATGACGCCCTGCCGGAAGACCGCTCGCTGGAGGAGGCGCGGGCGATCACCGACGAGGCCCGTGGCGCGCTCCGCGACGTCTTCCTGCGCGCCGATGTCGGGATCACCGGCGCCAATTTCCTGATCGCCGAGACCGGCAGCGTGGTCATCGTCACCAATGAGGGGAACGGCGACCTCGCCCAGTCCCTGCCGCGCACCCATATCGTCGTTACCGGCATCGAGAAGGCGCTCGGCACCGTCGAGGAGGCGCTCACCCTGGTCCGGGTTCTCGCGCGGTCGGCGACCGGGCAGGAGATCTCCGCCTACACCACCTTCGCCACCGGCGCCCGGCGCGCGGACGACGCGGCCGGACCGGAGGCGTTCCACGTCGTGCTGGTCGATAACGGCCGCAGCGACCTGCTCGGCGGACCCAAGCGCGAGATCCTGCGCTGTATCCGCTGCGGCGCCTGCCAGACCGTGTGCCCGGTCTATGGCGCGGTCGGCGGCCACGCCTATGGCGCGGTCTATGCCGGGCCGGTGGGTTCGGTGCTCACCCCGGCGCTGAGCGGGCTGGAGACGGCGAAGCATTTGCCCGAGGCCTCGTCGTTCTGCGGCGCCTGCGAGGCGGTCTGCCCGGTGCGCATCCCGCTCCCCCGTCTTCTCCGCCTGTGGCGGCAGGACGCCTTCCAGGCGCATCTCGGGCCGACCGCGCTGCGCTGGGGGCTGTTCGCATGGTCCGCCCTGACCGCCTGGCCCGGGGCCTACCGGGCGGCGGGCGCCATCGGCGGCAGGGTTCTCCGGCTCCTGGCGATGGGACGGCCCCGGCTCGCCCGCCTGCCCTTCGCCGGCAAGTGGACCGGAGGTCGCGACCTTCCGGTCCCCGAGGGCGGCACCTTCGTCGGCCAGTGGCACAGGCGGCGCGGGAAATGAGCGCCCCGCGCGACGACATTCTCGGCCGGATCCGCGCCGCCAACCCGGGGCCGGAGGTGCCGGTATCGCCCGGGCCGGTCCCGGCCCGCGGACGGGGAGAAGCCTCGGCGCTTCGCCAGCGTTTCTTCGCCGGCCTCGACATGGCCGGGGTGAGCCATGCGACGGTGACGTCGTGGCCCGGGGTCGGCGCCGAGATCGAACGCTTTCTCGCCGAAGCCGGGCCCGGCGGGGGTCTGGTCGCCTCGAACGATCCCATGCTGGAGCCCTGCGGGCTCGACCGGCTGCCCGGGCTTCGCCGCGGCGCGCCGGAGGCCGGCGACGGGGTGTCGATCACCGGTACCGTCGCCGGCATCGCCGAGACCGGGACGCTGATGGTCCGCTCCGGCCCCGATATCGCCAACGCGCTCCATTTCCTGCCCGACACTCATGTCGCGGTGGTCGACGCTGCGCGTATCGTCGGTGCCTACGAGGACGCCTTCGCGCTCCTGCGGGCCGGCGGCGCGCCCCTGCCGCGCAACGTGACGCTGATCACCGGGCCGTCGCGCTCAAGCGATATCGAGCGCATCCTGCAGATCGGCGTGCATGGGCCCAGGACGCTGCACGTGGTGGTGTGCGATGCCCCCTAGGCGGCGCGGCCGCGAGGCGAGCGCCGCCGACCGCGCGCTGTTCCTGGCGGCGGTCGGCGAGGCGAGGCCGACCGGCGGGGACGATGCCGGGCCGTCCGGCGGCGCGCCCGCGCCGCGCCGCGCCGCGCCCCCGCCGCCCCCCGTCGACGCCGCGCCGCCGGCGCTGGCGCCCGGCGCGGCGACGGGGGTGGATGCGCGCGCCGTCCTCCGGCTGCGGCGCGGCCAGACGCGGCCGCAGGCCCGGCTCGACCTGCACGGCCACACGCTGGAGCAGGCGCACCGGGCGGTCGTGCAATTCGTCGAGCGCGCCGCTTCCGACGGACGGCGCTGCGTGCTGGTGATCACCGGCAAGGGGAGCATCGGACAGGCCGCCGCGACCATCCGCGGCGAGTTTCCCCGCTGGCTCAACCAGGCCCGCCTGCGGCCCCGCATCCTCGCCTTCGCCGAGGCGCAGCCGAGAGACGGCGGCGCCGGTGCGTTCTACGTGCTGCTGAAAAAGCGCCGCGGATAGTATCGAAGTCAGGAAATTTCCATCCAGCCGCACCGCGCCCCGTCACGTCACGGCTGGCCCCCGGAACAAGTCCGGGCATGACGAATTGCGGGAAATGCCGGCTACAGGATGTATTTCGAGAGGTCGGCGTCCTTGGCGAGGTCGGCGACGCGTTCGCGCACGTAGTCGGCGTCGATGCTGACGGACTCGCCCGACCGGTCGGTCGCGGTGAAGCTGATCTCGTCGAGCACGCGTTCCATCACCGTCTGAAGCCGGCGCGCGCCGATGTTTTCCACCGACCGGTTGACCTCCGCGGCGACATGGGCGATCTCGCTGATCGCGTCCTCCGCGAAGTCGAGCGCGACGTTCTCGGTCCCCATCAGCGCCACGTATTGGCGGATCAGGCTGGTCTCGGGCTCGGTGAGGATGCGCCTGAAATCGTCCTCCGTCAGCGCCTTGAGCTCGACCCGGATGGGCAGGCGGCCCTGCAGCTCGGGTAACAGGTCCGACGGCTTGGCGAGGTGGAAGGCGCCCGAGGCGACGAACAGGACGTGGTTGGTCTCCACCGTGCCGTGCTTGGTCGCGACCGTGGTCCCCTCGATCAGCGGCAGCAGGTCGCGCTGCACCCCCTCGCGGCTGACATCGGCGCCGTAGCGGTCCGACCGGGCGCAGATCTTGTCGATCTCGTCGAGGAACACGATGCCGTTCTGCTCGACGCTGTCGATCGCCTCGCGCACCACCGCGTCCTCGTCGAGCAGCTTGTCGGCCTCCTCGTCGACCAGCACCTCGTGCGAATCCCCCACCGTCATCTTGCGAGGCGTGGTGCGCCCGCCGAACGCCTTGCCGAAGATGTCGCCGAGATTGACCATCCCCATCTGGGCGCCCGGCATGCCGGGGATCTCGAAGGTCGGCAGCGAGGAGGACCCGCTGTCGGTCATGTCGATCTCGATCTCCTTGTCGTCGAGCTTGCCCTGGCGCAGCAGCGCGCGGAATTTCTGCCGCGTCTCGGCGCTCGCCTTCTCGCCGACCAGCGCGTCCAGCACGCGCTCCTCGGCGGCGATCTCGGCCTTCGCCTCGACCTCCTTGCGCTGGCGCGAGCGCACCATGTGGATGGAGATCTCGACCAGGTCGCGGACGATCTGCTCGACATCCCGCCCGACATAGCCGACCTCGGTGAACTTGGTCGCCTCGACCTTGAGGAACGGCGCCTGGGCGAGCCTGGCGAGGCGCCGCGCGATCTCGGTCTTGCCGACGCCGGTCGGGCCGATCATCAGGATGTTCTTGGGCAGCACCTCGTCGCGCAGATCGTCGTCGAGCTGCTGGCGGCGCCAGCGGTTGCGCAGCGCGATGGCGACCGCGCGCTTGGCGTCGTCCTGGCCGACGATATAGCGGTCGAGTTCCGAGACGATCTCGCGGGGGCTGAAATTGGTCAAGACGGTCAGATGCTCTCGATGACGACGTTTTCGTTGGTGTAGATGCAGATATCGGCGGCGATCTTCATCGCCCTGCGCGCCACCGCCTCGGCGTCGAGATCGCCGACGTCGATCAGGGCGCGCGCCGCGGCCAGCGCGTAGGCGCCGCCGGAGCCGATGCCGATCACCCCGTCGTCGGGCTCCAGCACGTCGCCGGTGCCCGACAGGATGAGCGAGGCGCTGGCATCCGCCACCGCCATCATCGCTTCGAGGCGGCGCAGGTAACGGTCGGTGCGCCAGTCCTTGGCGAGCTCGACGCAGGCCCGCATCAGCTGGCCCGGATGCTGGTCGAGCTTGCCTTCCAGCCGCTCGAACAGGGTGAAGGCGTCGGCCGTCGCCCCGGCGAAGCCGGCGATCACCGCGCCGTCGCCGAGCCGGCGCACCTTGCGCGCGCCCGACTTGAACACCGTGCTGCCGAGCGTGACCTGGCCGTCGCCGGCGATGACCGTCTTTCCGCCCTTGCGGACCGAGAGAATGGTCGTGCCGTCGAGCGCATAGCGTTCCCGGTGGTCCGCCATGCCCGCGCTAGCCCCGTCGCCGATGCCGTTCCATCACAGGCTCACAATGTGGGGCGGGGCCGGGCGAGGTCAAGATGGGGCGGGCGGCGCCCGGCGGCACGGCGTGTAGCCTTGCCATGGCAGATTTGCTAAATAACCGGCCGTCCCGGAACAGGAGCGGCAGGATGCGCACGGCCTCGCTCGCGCGCGAGACGCGCGAGACCCGTATCGAGGTCTCGGTCGATCTCGACGGCAGCGGCAGATACGACGTCGCCACCGGGATCGGCTTCCTCGACCACATGATGGAGCAGCTCTCGCGGCACAGCCTGATCGACCTCAGGCTGCGCGCCGAGGGCGACCTCCATATCGACTTCCACCACACCACCGAGGACACCGCGCTCGCCATCGGGCAGGCGGTGTCGGAGGCGCTCGGCGACCGCGGCGGCATCCTGCGCTACGGCTCGGCGCTGATCCCGATGGACGAGACCCTGACGCGGGTGGCGATCGACATTTCCGGGCGGCCTTATCTCATCTGGAAGGTCGCCTTCACCAGGCCCAAGCTCGGCGACATGGACACCGAGCTGTTCAAGGAGTGGTTCCAGGCCTTCGCCCAGGCCTCGGGGTCGACGCTGCATGTCGAGAACATCTACGGCGAGAACAACCACCATATCGTGGAATCGTGTTTCAAGGGCCTCGCCCGGGCGCTGCGGACCGCGGCCGCGACCGATCCCAGGGCGCCCACGGCGATCCCCTCGACCAAGGGCACGCTCGGCGGCGCCTGATGCGCATCTACGCGGCTTACGTCGACCCGGCCTCGCTCGAGGAGGATCGCGCGGTCACCATGGTCAAGGAAGGCATGTGCTGGCCGGCCCTCCTGTTTTCCGTCCTGTGGGCGGCGTGGCACGGGCTGTGGTGGATCGCGCTCGCTTTGCTCGCCGGGATGGCGGCGGCGCTGGCGGCGCTGGCCGCGGCGGGCGCCGACGGGGCGACCGCGCTCGCCTGCCTGCTCGCGCTCTCGGTCTATATCGGCGCCACCGCCAATGACTGGCGCTGCCGCGGGCTCGAACGCCGGGGCCGCCGGCTGGTCGCGGCGGTCGCCGGGCGCAGCGCCGAGGACGCGGCCAGGCGCTTCCTCGAACGCGGCGAGCGGACAATCCGGTGACGGTCGCCATCGTCGATTACGGGTCGGGGAACCTGCGCTCGGCGGCGAAGGCCTTCGAGCGCGCCGCCGCGGACGCGCCCGGCCGGCCCCGGGTCGAGGTGACAGCCGATGCGGCGGCGCTCACCCGGGCGCGCCATATCGTGCTGCCCGGGGTCGGCGCCTTCGTCGACTGCATGACCGGCCTCTCCCGGCTCCCCGGCATGGTCGAAGCGCTGCGCGAGCGGGCGGAAGCCGGCGTCCCCCTGCTCGGCATCTGCGTCGGCATGCAGCTCATGGCCACCACCGGCGAGGAGCACGGCGTCCATGCCGGTCTCGGCTGGGTCCCCGGGCGGGTGGTGCCGATCCCCTCCGCCGGCGGCGAGCTCAGGATCCCGCATATGGGCTGGAACGAGGTCGAGCCGTGCCGCGAGCACCCGGTGCTGGCCGGGATCGCGAGCGGCACCCATGCCTATTTCGTCCACTCCTACACGATGGTTCCCGACGATCCCGGCGACGTGCTCGCGGTGACCGACTATGGCGGGCGCATATCGGCGGTGATCGGCAGGGACAACGTGCTCGGGACCCAGTTCCACCCAGAGAAGAGCCAGCGCGTCGGGCTCGCTCTGATCTCCCGCTTTCTCGCGTGGCGGCCATGAACACCGAACCCCCGGCGATCTCGGTGGAGCAGGCGACGAGCTTCAGCGCGCGCGACCTCGCCGATCTGTGCGATGCGTCCGAGAGCGCGATCCTCGAAGGCGGCGGTTTCGGCTGGCTCGCCCCGCCGCCCCGCAAGGTGCTCGAACGCTATTGGTCGGGCGTGCTCCTGGTGCCCGAGCGGGAGGTCTTCGTCGGCCGGCACGGCGGCGTGGTCGCGGGCTCGGCCCAGCTCGTGAAGCCGCCGCGCAACAACGAGGCGCAGGCCTTCGCCGCCGCCATCACCACCAATTTCGTCGCCCCCTGGGCGCGCGGGCACGGGCTGGCGCGGATGCTCGCGCTGGCGGTCGAGGACGCGGCGCGCGGCCTTGGATTTCTGGCTCTCAATCTCGACGTGCGGGAGACCCAGGACGCCGCGATCGCGCTCTACGAGAACCTCGGCTATGTCCGCTGGGGCACCAACCCGGCCTATGCGCTCGCCGACGGCAGGCCGATCGCCGGCCATTACTACACCAAGTATCTCGCACCGCTTCCCGTATCGGGCGGAGACGCCGCGTGATCCTCTACCCGGCCATCGACATCAAGGACGGGCTCTGCGTCCGCCTGCTGCGTGGCGAGATGTCCGAGGCGACCGTGTTCAACCACGATCCGGCGGACCAGGCGCGGGAGTTCGCGGCGACCGGGTTCGAATGGCTCCACGTGGTCGACCTCAACGGCGCCGTCGAGGGGCGGCCGGTCAACGCCGATGCGGTGGCGGCGATCCTCGCCGCCGTCGACATGCCGGTCCAGCTCGGCGGCGGCATCCGCGACGCCGCCACCCTCGACCACTGGATGGAGGCGGGCGTGGCGCGCGCGGTTCTCGGCACGGCGGCGCTCGACGATCCCGATTTCGTGCGCCAGGCGTGCCGGCGCTACCCCGGCCGGATCGCCATCGGGATCGACGCGCGCGGCGGGCGCGTGGCGACCGAGGGCTGGTACAGGACCAGCGAGGTGAAGCCGCTCGACCTGGCGCTCAGCTTCGAGGGCGCCGGCCTGGCGGCGATCATCTACACCGATATCGGCCGCGACGGCGCGCTCGGCGGGCTCAATGTCGAGGCGACCGTCGATCTCGCCTTCGCTTTGACCACCCCGGTGATCGCCTCGGGCGGCGTGTCCTCGACCCAGGACCTGCTCGAGCTCAAGGCCAACGAGCGGGCCGGCATCGAAGGCGTGATCTGCGGCCGCGCGCTCTATGACGGGCGCATCGACCCCGCCGAGGCGATCGGCATCCTCTCCGGCTGACCATGCTCAAGGCCCGCGTCATCCCCTGCCTCGACGTGAAGGACGGGCGCACCGTCAAGGGGGTCAATTTCGTCGACCTCGTCGATGCCGGCGACCCGGTGGAACAGGCGCGCATCTACGACGCGCAGGGGGCGGACGAGCTCTGCTTTCTCGACATCACCGCCTCGCACGAGAACCGCGACACGCTGTTCGACGCGGTCAAGCGGACCGCCGAGCAATGCTTCATGCCGCTCACCGTCGGCGGCGGGGTGCGCACGGTCGACGACATCCGCAGGCTGCTGATCGCCGGCGCCGACAAGGTCTCGATCAACACCGCCGCCGTGCACCGCCCGGAATTCGTCGCCGAGGCGGCCCGGAAATTCGGGTCGCAATGCATCGTCGTCGCGATCGACGCCAAGGCCACCGGGCCGGACGGCTTCGAGATCTTCACCCATGGCGGGCGGCGCGGCACCGGGATCGACGCCATCGCCTGGGCGGAGCGGATGGCCGGAAACGGGGCGGGCGAAATCCTGCTGACTTCGATGGACCGGGACGGCACCGGGGCGGGGTTCGACATCGCGCTCACGCGCCGCATCGCCGATGCGGTGAAGGTGCCGGTGATCGCCTCGGGCGGGGTCGGCACGCTCGACCACCTGGTCGCCGGGGTGCGCGAGGGCGGGGCGACGGGCGTGCTCGCCGCCTCGATCTTCCACTTCGGCACCCACACCATCGCCGAGGCGAAGGCCCATATGGCGCAAGCGGGCGTGGCCGTGCGTCCGTGACTTCGACCGGGCGATCTGCTATCGCATGGCGCATGACCGAAGCCGACGACAGCACGGTCCTCGGCCGGCTCTACGCGGCGATCGAGGACCGCAAGGACGCCGATCCCGAGACCTCCTACACGGCGCGGCTGTTCGCCCGCGGACCGGAGAAGATCGCCCAGAAGCTCGGCGAGGAGGCGGTCGAGACCGTGATCGCCGCCACCGCCGGGCACCGCCGCGAGGTGGTCACCGAAAGCGCCGACCTGCTCTACCATCTGCTCGTCGCCTGGGCCTGGGCGGGCATCGAACCGGGCGAGGTGTGGGCCGAGCTCGCCCGGCGCGAAGGCGTTTCCGGGATCGCCGAAAAGCACGCGCGCGGCGGGGGATAGCACGATGGATTACGACGACGCGAACGTGTTCGCCAGGATCGTCCGCGGCGAAATTCCCTGCAACAGGATCTACGAGAACGACCACGCGCTCTCGTTTCACGACATCGCGCCGCAGGCGCCGGTCCATGCGCTGGTGATCCCCAAGGGGCGCTATGTCTCGATGGTCGACTTCGCGACCCGGGCGAGCGCCGACGAGCAGGCGGGGCTGATCCGCGCCATCGGCGAGACCGCCGAGGCGCTCGGCCTGTCGCAGCCGGGCTACCGGGTGCTCACCAATAACGGCGCCGACGCGCATCAGGAGGTGATGCACCTGCACTTCCACATCCTCGCCGGCAAGCGTCTGGGGCCGATGCTGGCGGGCGGTCCGATGCCGCCGTCCTCGCGGGCCTGATCCCCATCGACACCGCGCGGGTTTGCGCGCAAGCTTGGCGGATGACCGCTATCGGAGCGGTTCCAGGGGGGAGAAAAACATGATCCGCAAAGTCCTGGTCGCCGCCGCGGCCCTCGCCGCGATCGGCTTCGCCGGCAGCGCGGCGGCCGCCGACAAGACCATCGGCGTGGCGCTCGCTTCCGACACCAACCCGTTCTACATCGCCATGCTCAAGGGCATCGAGAACCGCGCCAAGCAGCTCGGTTACAAGCTGAGCGTCGTCACCGCCGAAGAGGACGTGGCCCGGCAGCTCAACGGCATCAACGACCTGATCGCCAAGGGCGTCGACGGGATACTGGCCTCGCCGATCGACGCCAAGGCGCTGTGCAGCGCCTTCAACAAGGCGAAGGAGGCCGGCATCCCGATGATGGCGATCGCCCGGGGCTCCGCGTGCAAGGCGCAGCTGTTGCATATCGCCGTGGACGAGATCCGGGTGGGCCGCGAAATCGCCGAGTGGACGGCGCGGAAGATCGGCGGCAAGGGCAAGGTCGCGATGCTCGCCGGCCCCGCCGGCGCGCAGGCCTTCATGAACTTCGCCCGCGGCTACGAGGAGGGACTCAAGGGCCATTCCGGCATCGAGGTGGTGTACCGGCAGGAGCTCGCGCTGACCCGTGAGATGGGCCTCAAGCACGGCGAGGACGCGCTGGTCGCCCATCCCGACGTCAAGGCGATCTACGGCGCCAACGACGAGCTCGGCATGGGCGCCGCCCAGGCGGTCGCGGCGGCGGGCAAGAAGAAGGACGTGATCGTCACCGGGATGAACGGCATCCCGCCGGCGGTGCGGGCGGTCAAGCGCGGCGCGATGGACCTCACCGTGGTGCTCAACCCGGTCCGGTGGGGCGTCCTCGGGGTCGACACGATGGACGGCCATTTCAAGGGCCGCAAGCATGACCCGCGCGTCTATGTCGGCCACGTCCTGGTCGACAAGACCAATGTCGACAAGTTCATCCGGCCGAAGAAGAAGTAGCGCGGTGTCCGGGCCTGCCGGGCAGGACGGGCGGGCGGATGCGGATCTGATCGCGGCGCTCGAGGCCGCGCGCATCCACCCGCTGTGGGACCGCTACAAGACAATCACCCCGGTCCTGCCCGATGCGCCCGACGAGGCGGCGATCTGGCGCTGGCGCGAGATCGAGCCCTTCGCCGAGCGCGCCGCCAGCGAGGTCGGGGTCGAGGACGTGGAACGCCGGGCGCTGATCCTCTGCCACCCGGCCTTCGGCGGCGAGACGGTGACGACCGGCAACCTGATCGCCGCCTTCACCGTGCTGGAGCCCGGCGACCGGGCGGTGCCGCACCGTCACACCGCTTCGGCCATCCGCTTCGCCACCCGGTCCGAAGGCGCGGTGACGATCGTCAACGGCCGGCGCTGCGCGATGCTCGACGGCGACCTCGTGCTCACCCCGCCGATGTGCTGGCACGGCCACATCAACGAGGGCGAAGGGCGGACGGTGTGGTTCGACGCCGCCAACATTCCCCTGGTCAACGCGCTGCACGCCAATTTCTTCGAGCCCGGCTCGCGCGCCGACAACGCGTTCTGGGATGTCGGCGAGGGCGACGAGCGGCTCTGGCAGGAGGCCGGGCTGCAAGCCGAGGGGCACGGCCGGGACGCGGGCCATTCGCCCAAATACCGCTACCCCGGCGCGGCGACGCGCCGCCTGCTCGACGCCGCGCCCGCCGGCGAGGACGGGGCGAAGACCGTGCGCTACGTCAACCCGGTCGACGGCGGGCCGGTGATGGCGAGCCTCGACTGCCAGGCGCGGCGCCTGACGGCGGGCGGGCCCACCCGGCCCCGGCGGTCGCTGTGCAGCCAGATCTGCCTGGCCGTCTCCGGCTCGGGCCGGTCGGCGATCGGCGAGGAGACGATCGAATGGTCCCGGCACGACGTGTTCACGATCCCGCAATGGACATGGGCGCGGCACGAGGCGCTGGACGGCGATGCGGATCTCTTCGTCGTCTCCGACCGCCCGGTCCGCGAGGGTCTCGAGCTGATGCGCGAAGAGCTGGGCTGAACGGAGAAACCGGGCGATGACACCCGATACCGGCATCGGCGCGTCGATCCGGCGCCTCGAGGACAGGCGGTTCCTGACCGGCAGGGGCAATTTCGTGTCGGACCGGGTCGTCTCCGGCGCGCTGCAATGCCGCTTCGTCCGCTCCGATCACGCCCATGCCGAGATTCTCGGCATCGAGACGGAGGTGGCGCGCGGCGTACCCGGCGTCGCCGCCGTGCTCACCGGCGCCGACATGGCGGCGGACGGCGTCGGCTCGATGCCCTGTCTCTGGAAGGTGCCGACCAAGGACGGCACGCCGATGGCGGAGCCGCCGCGCTGGGCGCTCGCGCGCGGCCGGGTGCGGCATGTCGGCGAGCCGGTCGCCGCGGTGCTCGCCGAGACCCGGGCGGCGGCGGACGACGCGGCGGAGCTGGTCGGGATCCGCTATCGGCCGCTGCCCGCCGCGATCGGTTCCAGGCAGGCGCTCGCCGGCGACACCGTGCTGCACGACGAGGCGCCCGGCAATGTCTGCTATCTGTGGGGCCGCGGCGACGAGGATGCGGTCGCCCGCGCCATGCAGGCGGCCGCCCGGACGGTCGAGATCGACGTCTACAACAACCGCATCGCCGGCGCGGCGATCGAGCCCCGGGCGGCGCTCGCCGCCTGGGATCCCATCGCCGGCGCGATCACGCTCTACGACACCACCCAGGCGGTCCATCTGGTGCGCCGCTCGGTCGCCTCCCAGCTCGGCCTCGCCGACCGCCAGGTTCGCGTCGTCTCCCCCGATGTCGGCGGCGGGTTCGGCTACAAGGGCAAGCACTACCCGGAAGAGGTCGTGGTCTGCTGGGCGGCGCGCCGGCTCGACCGGCCGGTCCGCTGGGTCGGCGAGCGCGGCGAGGCCTTCGTCACCGACACCCAGGCGCGCGACCACCGCAGCCGGGCGCGGCTCGCGCTCGACGCCGACGGGCGGTTCCTCGGCCTCCGGGTGGAGACGACGGCCGATCTCGGTGCCTATCTCTCGACCTTCGGCGCGGCGATCCCGAGCGCCATCTACTCCGCGCTGCTGGCCGGCGTCTACGGCACGCAGGCGGTCTATGTCGAGGTGACCGGCGTGTTCACCAACACCGTGCCGACGGATGCCTATCGCGGCGCCGGCCGGCCCGAGGCGTGCTACATCCTGGAGCGGCTCGCCGACCGCGCCGCCGCCGCGACCGGCGTCGATCCGGTGGAAATCCGCCGGCGCAACCTGGTTCCCGCGGACGCGATGCCCTACACGACGCCGATCGGGCCGACCTACGATTGCGGCGATTTCCCGAGGATCCTGGAGCGCGCGCTCCAGGGCGCGGACCATGGCGGGTTCGCCGGGCGCCGCGCCGGGTCCGAGGCGGCCGGGCGGCTGCGCGGGATCGGCATCGCGAGCTTCGTCGAGTCTTCGGGCGTCGCGCCGTCCCGCCTCGCCGGCGCGATGGGCGCCCGGGTCGGGTTCTTCGAATCGGCCGAGATCCGGGTCGACCGCGAGGGCTGCGTGCAGGCGCTGCTCGGCACCCACAATCACGGCCAGGGCCACGCCACCAGCTTCGCCCAGATCCTGAGCGCTCATTTCGGCGTGCCGCTGGACAGGGTCGAGATCGTCGAGGGCGATACCGGCGCCGTCCCCTTCGGAACCGGCACGTTCGGCTCGCGCTCGATCGCGGTCGGCGGTTCGGCGCTGCATCGCGCGGCCGACCGCGTGCTGGAGAAGGCGGGCGCCATCGCCGCCCACATGCTGGAAGCGGCCGAGGACGACATCGCCTTCGCGGACGGCGCCTTCTCGGTCGCGGGGACCGACCGGCGGGTGAGCTTCGAGGCGGTCGCCGAGCGCGCCCATGTGCCGCACGACTTCCCGCACGAGACGCTGGAGCCCGGCCTCGTCGCCTCGGCGTTCTACGACCCGCCCAACTTCGCCTTCTCCAACGGCGCGCATGTCGTCGAGGTCGAGATCGACCCCGAGACCGGGACCACCACCATCGCCGATTACTGCGTGGTCGACGATATCGGCACCGCGATCAACCCGATGATCGTCGAGGGCCAGATCCATGGCGGCCTCGCCCAGGGCATCGGCCAGGCGATGCTGGAGGACGTGGTCTATGACCGCGAAAGCGGCCAGCCGCTGTCCGGCTCGTTCATGGATTACGCCATGCCGCGCGCCGACGACCTGCCGAGCTTCGTCTCCGAGCTCGACGAGAGCCAGCCCTGCACCCACAACCCGCTCGGCGCCAAGGGCTGCGGCGAGTCGGGCTCGATCGGCGCGCCGGCGGCGCTGGTCGCAGCCGTGCTGGACGCGCTCGCGCCCTGGGGCGTCAGCGATATCGACATGCCGCTCACCCCCGAACGCGTGTGGCGGGCGATGGCCGGGTCCCGCCGCGCCGCCGGTTGACGCGGCCGCCCGGGCGGCCGACCATCGCTCGGCGCGAAGCGGGAGGTCCGGATGTTCCTTCGCAATTGCTGGTACGTCGCCGCCTGGGACCACGAACTCGAGGACGGGTTCCTGGCGCGCACCATCCTCGACGAGCCGGTGGTGCTGTTCCGCGGAGCCGACGGCGCGCCGCGCGCGCTGGAGGACCGCTGCTGCCACCGCTCGATGCCGCTGTCCCGCGGCCGGCTGCTCGAAGACAGCGTGCAGTGCGGCTATCACGGGCTCGAATTCGCCTTCGACGGGCGCTGCGTGAAGGTGCCCGGCCAGTCGACGATCCCGCCCGGCGCCCGCGTGCGCGCCTGGCCGGCGGTCGAGCGCTGGCGCTGGGTCTGGATCTGGATGGGCGATCCGGACGCCGCCGACCCCGGGCTGATCCCCGACTACCACTGGAACGACGACCCGGAATGGACCTCCTACGGCGACGTCTACCATGTCGCCGGCGATTACCGGCTGATGAACGACAACCTGCTAGACCTGTCGCATATCCAGTTCCTGCATGTGAACACGCTCGGCGCGCCGGGCGACCAGGAGGCCGAGATCGAGGTCCGGCGCAGACCCCACGTGGTCCATGTCAGCCGCTGGACCTTCGACACCCCGCCGTCGCCGTTCTACGCCCATGCGCTCGGCACCAACGCCAATGTCGATCGCTGGCAGAACGTCTATTTCCGCCCGCCGTCCTACATCGTCATCGACGCCGGCAGCGCGATCGCCGGCTCGGGCGCGCGCGAGGGCGACCGCAGCCGGGCCGCGGAGGTCTACTCGAACCACACGATGACGCCGGAGAGCGAGACCTCGACGCATTATTTCTGGCACCACGCGCGCAATTTCCGGCTCGACGACGCGGCCTTCACCGAGGAACTGCGCGGCATGTTCTCCTCCGCGCTCCGGGAGGACACGGTCGCCATCGAGGCCCAGCAGAAGAGCCTCCAGCGCAGCGCGGACCGGCCCATGATCGACATCAATGTCGACAACGCGGCCTTCCAGGGCCGGCGCATCCTGGAGGAACGCCTGGCCGCCGAGGGCGCTTCCTGACTCTCTCTTCGCGGCCACGAAAAAGGGCGCCGGCAATGCCGGCGCCCTTTTTCGCGAGCATGACAAACCTACCCCGAAACGTGTCCGCGTTTCAGCCGAGACCGACAATCCGGGCGGCGAGGTTCCGCCCCGGTTCTTGCCGTCCCCGGTCGCGGTCCATTCGAGGATCGTCCTGAGGTCCCCGTGCAGCGTGGCATGCACCTCGCCCCACTTCTCGCCCGGTACCAGCACGATGCGCTCGATCAAGCCCCGGATCGCCGTCGCCGCCTCGTCGTGGTCCTCCGGGTGCTTCAGCGCGTCGGCGAGCCGCGCCACCTTGCGGCGGTAGATTCCGGCTACGTTCGGATGGATGTCCGGAAAATCGGCCGGGGCGGCCGCGAGGCGTTCGGCGAGCTCGTCCTGGCGGGCCTCCAGCTCGCGCAGCCGGTCCGACATGCCTCGCACATAGCCGCCGTCCTCGATCGCCGCGATCATCGTCGCGATCTTCTTTTCGATCTCCGCGAGCTCCTTCCTGTCCCCGGCCCCCGAGGCGCGGCGCTCCCGGTTGAGGCGGTTGGTTTCCTCGGCATAGGCCCGGATCGCCTCGGCCGCCGCCTCCGGCGCCATCAGCCGGTGCTTCAGCCCGGCCAGCACCCGTTCCTCCAGGACGACACGGCGGATACTCCTTCGGTTGGTGCAGCCGTCTGTCCTTGCGTGGTTCGAGCAGGCATAGCGGTCCTGGCCCCGTTTCACGTAGGCGCCGCCGCAGACGCCGCATTCGAGAAGCCCCGACAGCAAGTGGCGCGGCCGGTGGGTCGCGTTCATCGGGTTCGCATGGGCGCGCCTGACGCCCGCGATCACGGCCGCGTATTTCTCCGCCGACTCGTCCTGTCGGTCCTTCGCCGCCCGCCACAGATCGTCGTCCAGGATGCGGAGGTGAGGGACCTCGGCGACGACCCACTCCTCCGGCGGATTGATGCGCGAGACCTTGCGCCCGGTCTCCGGGTTGAGCGCCCGACGCTGGCGGTTCCACACCAGCCGCCCGACATAGAGCTCGTTGTTGAGCAACCCGGTGCCCCGCGCCGCGTGGCCGCGCAGCGTGTTGTCGGACCACCGCTTGCCCCTCGGGCCGGGAGTGCCCTCGTCGTTCAGACGCCGCGCGATGGCGCGCGGGCTCGCGCCATTGGCGAACTCCCGGAAGATGCGCCGCACGATCCCGGCCTGTTGCTCGTTGATCCGGCGCTCGCCCCGGACCGGCTCGCCGGCCGCATCGAGCGCCTTCACCACGTCGTAGCCGTAGCCCAGGCTGCCGCCCGCCTTGCCGGCCTCCACCCGGCCCCGCTGACCCCGGTGCGTCTTGGCCGCGAGGTCCTTCAGGAACAGCGCGTTCATCGTCCCCTTGAGACCCACATGGAGCTCGTCGATCTCGCCCTCCGCCAGGGTGAAGATGCCGACGCCCGCGAAGCGGAGATGCTTGTAGAGCACCGCGACGTCGGCCTGGTCGCGGCTCACCCTGTCCAGCGCCTCGGCGAGCACCACGTCGAACTCCCCGCGCCCCGCGTCCTCCAGCAGCGCCTGGACGCCGGGGCGGAGGATCACGCTGGAACCGGAGACGGCGCTGTCCTTGTAGGCGCCGGCGATCTTCCAGCCCTCGCGCTCGGCGCGCTCGCGGCACACCCGGAACTGGTCCTCGATGGAGGCCGCGCGCTGCTGGTCGGAGGAATAGCGGGCATAGAGCGCACAGCGAAGCGTCATGGTCTCAGGTCTCCTGTCTCTCGCCGGCGTCCTTCGCCGGCGCGTTGTCGTTGGCGGCCTCCAGCCGCCGGAACTCCTCCCGCGCGATGCGGCGGCCGATGATCCGAGCGAGCGTCATGACGGCGGTATCGATCCGGGCTTCCGCGGCGCCACCTGCCCCAGACCCCGATCCGGGGTTGTCGTTCGCCGGCTCTCCGCGCAACGCGAAATAACCGCGATCCTCCCTGTTCGACATCTCTTCGCGCCTCCCGCGACAATACGCTCCGGGGAGTCGATTTGGACCTGATATCCGACCGTGTCAAACCGTTCTGGTAGGGGATTTCCTGCATGGAATCATGCACTTGCGTAGCTCAGGGGGCGCAAGGCGGGACAGGCGGTGCCTAGCGTATGATGAAAATATTTATCGGTTTCCGCAAAGCCACGTCGTTCAAGCCTCCTCCAGATCGAACAGAGGGATTTCCATGGCGCGGGCGACGGCGGTCATCCGCCGGTCGTAGCAGGCGAGTTCGACGGGCTGACCGTGATCGAGCAGGTACGCGCAGGATGCGAGATGCAGCGCATCCAGCGTCCGCAACGGGGAAGGGCCCGGAAAGGGACCCAGCGCCCCCGCAAGCACGGAAGGAGCAAGCTCAAGCATCGATACCCGCCCGATCAGCAGGCGAACCGCCTCGCCGTGGGACCCGGCGAGGCCGCGGGAGTGGATCGGCGTCCACAGCTCGTATTCCAGCAGCCGGCTCGACACCAGGGACTCGTCCCAGAGCGACTCCGGGGGGCGGCGGTCCTCGGCCAGGAGATGCGCGAGCGCGACGGACGAATCGAGATAGATCACCGGTCGCGCCGGCTCTCGTCCAGCTCCGCCAGGACCTCGTCCAGCCGGGCGACCGGCGCGGGCGCCGGCGGCGGCCCCGAGGCAACCAGCGGTGCTGGCGTCAGCACCCCGGACCGCACAGCGTCCGCCAGGAAGGCGTCGGCAAGGACCGGGCTCCGGGTTTCCCTGAGCGGGCCCAGCTCCGCCACCACCCGGTCACGGTCCGTCACGAGGATCGTCTCCCCGGAAGCCGCAAGTCGGACGTATTCGCTCAGCTTGCTGTTCAAGACCTTGATGCCGACCGATCTCATGCCGACAAAGTAGCTACGAATAGCTACTTTGTCAAGCTTGGACCTCCTCAATCTCCGCCACCGCGCAGTCCAGCCAGTCTACAGTGGGCAAACTTTGCTCAAAGTGCGGAACCGTACGTCAAGTTTGAACATCCCTTCCCACGATTGTCATAGCATCCGCGGCGGTCTCTTGAAGATCTGCCGGCCGCATAGAGGCGGTTGAACCCGGCATAGATGTCGGCCTGGACGATGTCGGCTAAGGTCTTCAGGTGCTCGACCGGGTGCCGGTGTGTCCTTCCCCGGCCGGTCATGGCCGCATGCTCGGGTTGGGGGGCTTGAGGAAGGCCCGCGCGATCCCGTCCGGGCCGACACGGTAGATTTCCCGGCCGTGATGGCATCGTCCACTCACGGCGGTCGGGCTTCGCTCAAGCCTATGGTATGACCGTAGGGCCCTGTCCGTCGAGTGCCGGGGAGACGTGGTTGCGGCGGCGGGGGTCAAACACCAACACACATGAAGGCGAACCGACAAATGAAGAAGAGCAAATCCGACCACGCTCTCGCGCTAGTCAAGGCGGGTTTGTCGGGATTACCCGTTGTCGGAGGCTCGATAGCCAGCTTTGGTGGGCGACTACATTCCGACCGCTACACAGAAATCGAGAGATCGCGCATTGGAGCTTCTTCGCAGTCGTCTTGAAGAACTTGATGACCGAATCGATGTCGAAGCGGTCGACAAAGATGACTTCGCCGAGCTTTTCAAGTCGTGCTATCTGTCCATCGTGCGGAGCCATCGCGAGGAAAAGTTGAGGGCGGCTACCGCCATTCTCGCGAACCTTCTCCTGCGAGAAGGTGACCCGGACAAGTGTAGCTACACGGAATTGGATCACTTCTCCCGGTGCGTAGAAACGCTGTCTAGCGGCGCAGTCGAGGTGCTTGGTGTTTTCGTACGAGACCCGGAGCCTGGATTAGATCGGACTATGGACTCATATCGCCTGAATTTCGGTCGCGTCCAAGCCCTGTTCCCTCAATACTCGGCGGATTTGCTGATGGGACTAATTGCAGAACTGGATAGAGCCAACCTTCTCCACCGTGGCAGTGCCCCCGGGATAGAAACACCGAACTATGAAAATATTCCAGTTAGAATCACGCCTCTAGGCACGAGATTTGCTCGATTTCTTCTTGAGTAGAACGGTTCTTTCCAGCAACCGTCATGTTAGGCAATCGCCGACCGCATCCGGCGAGGGGGAGAAGTCGCAGCACGCCGCGTCCCTGCCCGCAACGGCAGCTGCGCAGTTGGCGATCACCGAGAAGTGCCGAGGATCGGTGCCCCTGTCTTTCGCGGGCGATCATTTGTAGCAATGCTCTCATTGACCACGGCAGCACGCTGCTTGCGAAGCGTCGGCAAGGTCGAAGCCTCGGCCACGTGACCGCCGGTGTTGCTCATCGTAGAGCCTTGCTCGGTACCAGCCTTCTAATTGGGGCTTATACGCCTAACTAGCCATCGGAGCGGACAGGGATCATATTGAAAGGCGGGGGTGTTTGGCGATGAGCGATCAGATCATTCCTTTACCGGGCCGTTCAGGTAGCGGCACATCACCTGCGTCAGGAGTCACGGATACGGTCGAGCATCCTGCGGGCGAGGTTGCGGAGGTCGGAAGCTCTGATGAAGGGCGATTGCCTGACCTTGGCATCTCTCTCGGGGCTTGCAATCTGAGCAAGGCGTTCGAGGATTTCGCTTTTGCGTTCTTCGGGATACGTCTCGATGAGGATGGCGATAAGGCCCTCTAGTTCCTTGGAATAGGATTCCAACTGCTGAAATTTCTGCTCGGTCTGCTTCGCGCTTTCCAGTAGTCGGCGTAGCACTTCTCTCTGGCCTTCCGGGCTATTCAGGGCATGGTTGAACATTCTGACTCTCCATTGGTTACCGACTCCATCTGTCAGCTTGACACCTTTCTTCCTATTTTGACTGTAACTACTCGCCCGTTTTTATTTCTGGTTTGTGATTTGGCTGTTTGGCTGTTGAGGGTTGTCGATCAAGTTCGCGGCGTTACCGGCGAGGGCGATCTGGATTGCGACGAGCGGGTTGTATCCCTGG
>Ga0209544_1000213_pt1 | contig 88248 bp, 74 predicted proteins | sample MesohylPK_FD_187297 | JGI IMG/M metagenome (GOLD analysis project Ga0209544, IMG submission 187297) | Host-associated microbial community of the marine sponge Aplysina aerophoba from Gulf of Piran - sponge mesohyl, lysed by proteinase K... | ecosystem: Host-associated > Porifera > Sponge >... | reverse complement strand
GCCAGTACGGTCGTTACGGCGATCGGCGGATCGCCGCCCTGCTGCGTGACGCCGGCTGGCAGGTCAACGACAAGCGAGCGCCTGTGGCGATGCGAGGGGCTGAAAGTGCCGGCCAACCTCCCCGTGTTCCTGAAACGCCATCGCCGCCTCGCCCGCTTGTCACGCCATTCCCGCTGCACCGGCAATCCGGAGTTGCCGGCGCCTCGGTCGTGGCGCGGGTACGGGTATCAGCTGCAGGTCGAGTATCCGCAGGCGGTGCAGAGATCGCATCCCTCCGCGCGGACCACCGCAAGGGCGCCGCAGCGGCCGCATTCGCTGCCGGACCCCGTTGTCACGGTGTTGCCGCCCCCGGCGGGAGCAGTCGTGTCCGGCGCCTCCCCGGCATCGAGGAAACCGATCGTGCGCAGGTGCTTCTCGATCACCCCGCCGATCGCGGCCAGCAGCGAGGGCACGTATTTCCTCTCGATCCAGGCTCCGCCGCGCGGGTCGAACACCTGCTGCAGTTCCTCGGCGACGAACGACACGTCACCCCCGCGCCTGAACACCGCGCTGATCATCCGGGTCAACGCCACCGTCCAGGCGTAGTGCCCCATGTTCTTGGAGTTGATGAAGACCTCGAACGGCACCCGGCGCCCGGCGCGTTCGATGTCGTTGATGGTGATGTAGATCGCGTGGTCACTGCCGGGCCAGCGCATCTTGTAGGTCCGGCCTCCCACCACTTCCGGCCGTTCGATCAGCACACTCGCATCGGTGTCGCGGACCGTGTCCGTTACCGACAGCACCGCGCCGGTTACCGGGTTCGGACGGTAGGTGGTGCATCCCTTGCAGCCGGCGTCCCAGGCCGCCTGGTAGACTGCGCGGAATTCGTCGAACGAGATCGTCTCGGGCACGTTCACCGTCTTCGAGATCGCGCTGTCGACGAGCTCCTGCGCGGCTCCCTGCATGGCAATGTGCTCGTCCGGGGTCAGTTCCTGGGCGGTGACGAAGGCGTCCGGGAGCGGTGCGTCCGGTCCGTTGAGGCGGCGGAACAGCCGGACCGCATGGTCGACCACGGGCTGGGTTCGCCTCGACCCGTCGCGATCCAGCACCGTGCGCTCGTATTCGAGCGCAAAGATCGGTTCGATCCCCGACGACAGGTTCCCGGCAAGCAGCGAGATGGTCCCGGTAGGCGCGATCGAGGTCAGAAGCCCGTTGCGGATCCCGTGCTCGCGGACCCCGTCGCGGATGTCGTCCGGCAAGTCCTGCACACCCGGCGCTTCCAGGTAGCGCTCGGCGTCGAACAGCGGGAACGGCCCCTTCTCGCGCGCCAGCTCCACCGAGGCCCTGGCCGCAGCATCGCGAACCTCCCGCAGCCAGTGCCGGGTTGCCTCGAGGGCCTGGTCGCTGCCGTAGCGGATCCCGCACATGACCAGCGCGTCGGCAAGACCGGTCACCCCGAGGCCGATGCGCCGCTTCGCCCGCGCCTCGGCCGCCTGTTCGGGCAGCGGGAACCGGGACGCGTCGATGGCATTGTCCAGCATCCGGACCGCCACCGCCACGGTCTCTCCCAGGCCCTCGAGGTCAATGGACCCGTCGGCGGTGAACGGTTCCTCGACGAACCGGGCGAGATTCACCGACCCGAGAAGGCAGGCGCCATAGGGTGGCAGCGGCTGTTCGCCGCACGGATTGGTCGCGGCGATGGTTTCGCAGTAGGCGATCGGGTTCTGCCGGTTGATCCGGTCGATGAAGATGACACCCGGCTCGGCTACGTCGTAGGTCGCCCGCAGGATCCGGTCCCACAGGTCGCGTGCCCGCACCGTCCGCCAGACCGCGCCGCCGAACACCAGGTCCCAGTCGCCGTCTTCAGCCACGGCCTGCATGAACGGGTCGGTCACCAGCACCGACAGGTTGAACATCCGCAACCGCGCCGGGTCGCGCTTGGCGGCAATGAAGTCGTCTATGTCCGGGTGGTCACACCGCAGCGTTGCCATCATGGCGCCACGCCGGGCGCCGGCGCTCATGATCGTGCCGCACATCGCGTTCCACACGTCCATGAAGGAGAGTGGCCCGGAGGCATCGGCCCCGACGCCGCGCACCGGTGCTCCCTTCGGGCGCAGCGTCGAGAAGTCATAGCCGATCCCGCCTCCCTGCTGCAGGGTGAGCGCGGCCTCGCGAAGGGCGGTGAAGATCCCGGACATGTCGTCCGGAATCGTCCCCATGACGAAGCAGTTGAAGAGAGTCACCGCGCGGCCGGTTCCGGCACCGGCCAGAATCCGGCCGGCGGGAAGGAACCCGAAGTTCGAGAGCGTGTTGCGAAACACGCCGGTCCAGGACTCGGCGTCATCCTCGACTGCCGCCAGCGCCCGGGCCACCCGGTCCCAGCTGTCGGTGATCGACGCCTCTTCGCCGTGCCGGTACTTCTCGCGCCAGATCTGCTCCGAGATCCCCTCGAGCGTCCCGTTCGCGCAGTCGGTGTCCTGGAGAGCTGCCATCACGTTTCCCGTCCCTCACCGAACCGATCATAGACCGATCTTCCGGTCCGTGATATTCGCTGTGACATCGATCATCCATCCGTGACAGGCGAGCATGTGCGGACGCTTTACCCAACTGCACACCTGGGAAGAGCTGCATGCCTGGTTCTCGCTGTCGGGGCTCGCGCGGGACCTGCCGGCCCGCTACAACGTCGCACCCGGCCAGCAGGTCACGATCCTGCGCGCCGGTGACGACGGGCTTGCCGCCGACGCCACGCACTGGGGACTGGTGCCCGGGTGGACCCGGAACCCCGACCGGTCGGCACGTCCGATCAATGCCAGGGTCGAGACCGCGGCCGACAAGCCCTCGTTCCGGGCGGCGTGGCGGCACCGGCGCTGCGTGGTGCCGGCATCGGGCTTCTACGAATGGGCCCGGACCGGGCGGACGCGGCAGCCCTGGTACTTCAGCGCCGGCGACGATACACCGCTTGCCCTCGCCGGCCTGTGGGACCGCTGGGCCTCTCCGTCCGGCGAGGTACTCGAGAGCTTCGCGATCCTCACGATGCCGGCGAACGATTGCGTCGGACAGGTGCATCACCGGATGCCGGTGATCCTCGAGCGCGACCGGGTCCGGGCGTGGCTCGGTGACCGCGCCCTGCCCCGGGACGGATACCCGTCCGGGCGGATGCGCTGCCGTGCCGTCGGCACCCGGGTCAACTCGGCCCGACACGACGATCCCGACTGTCTCGAGCCGGCTGGCGAACCCGGCCTGCTGGCACTTGCCGGCACGCCCTGATCCATGAACGGCATGATCAGGACACTGCTGATTGCCAACCGCGGCGAGATTGCCTGCCGGATCGCGCGGAGCGCGAAGGCGCTCGGCATCCGGACGGTCGCCGTCCATTCCGACGCCGACGCCGGGGCGTTGCACGTCGCACAGTGTGACCGGGCCTGCAGGATCGGGCCTGCCCCGGCAACCGACTCCTACCTGAATGCCGGCGCCATCATCGAGGCCGCACGCGCCAGCAGCGCCGATGCGGTTCATCCCGGCTACGGGTTCCTGGCCGAGAACGCAGAGTTTGCCGACGCCTGCGCCGATGCCGGACTGACCTTTGTCGGTCCCCCGGCACGGGCGATCCGCGACATGGGATCGAAGGCGCGCGCCCGCGCCCTCATGGAGGCGGCCGGGGTTGCCCTGGTGCCGGGCTACCACGGGGAGGACCAGGACGCGGCGGCACTCGCGGCGGCGGCGGCCCGGATCGGCTATCCGGTGCTGGTCAAGGCGAGTGCCGGCGGCGGCGGCCGCGGCATGCGGATCGTTGCCACCGCCGGTGAACTGGCGCCGGCCATCGACTCGGCCCGGCGCGAGGCGGCGGCCGCGTTCGGGGACGGCCGGTTGCTGATCGAGAAGTACCTGTCACGGCCACGCCATGTCGAGGTCCAGGTGTTCGGCGATGGCCACGGCGCCATGCTGCACCTGTTCGAACGCGACTGTTCGATCCAGCGCCGGCACCAGAAGGTGCTGGAGGAAGCGCCCGCGCCCGGACTGCCGGACGACCTGCGCGCCGCGCTCGGCGAGACCGCGGTCAGAGCGGCGCGCGCGGTCGGCTACGTCGGGGCCGGCACCGTGGAATTCGTGCTCGATGCCGATGGCTTCTATTTCATCGAGATGAACACCAGGCTGCAGGTCGAGCACCCGGTCACCGAATTCATCACCGGTATCGACCTGGTCGCCTGGCAGCTCGACGTCGCGGCCGGCGGACGGCTGCCGCTCACCCAGGACCAGGTCCGCTGCCGGGGTCACGCAGTGGAAGCGCGGCTGTGTGCCGAGGACCCGGTCGACTTCCAGCCGCGGACCGGGCGGATCAGCTATCTGCGGTTTCCCGGCGACGGAACCCGGGTCGATACCGGGGTGCGCGAGGGTGACGCCGTTTCGGTGCACTACGACGCCATGATCGCCAAGCTGGTGGCGCACGGTCCCGACCGGGCGACCGCGCTGTCCCGGCTCACCCGCGCCCTGGAACAGACCAGGATCGCGGGACTGGTCACCAACCAGCCGTTCCTCGCCCGTCTGGTTCGCCACCCGGCCTTCGCCCGGGGCGACGTGCACACCGGGTTCATCGAGGAACATGCCGACGCCCTGCTGCCGGCACCGCCGCCGGTCAACGACGCCACATGCGCCCTTGCGGCGACGGCCGTCATCCGCCAGCGGGCGCACGCGGCACAGGCAGGCGCGGCAGCTGCAACCGATCCGGGCTCACCATGGCATTCCTGTTCCGGGTGGCGGCTGAATGCACCCGCCGTGCACCGGGTGACGCTCGCGCACGGCGACGGGCAACGCGAAGTCCTGCTCGAAGCGGCCGGACAGGACCTGATCGCGGCGGACCTGCGCCTTTCCGGCGGCCTGCACCCCGACGACCCGGTATCGGCGACCGGCAGCGACGGTACGCTGACAGCTCCGGTGGTCCTCTCGGGTCAAGAGGTCACCGTGTTCCTGCCTGGCGGTCCGGTGGTGCTTGCGGTCCACGACCCTCTGGAGGCCGCCGGAGGCGACGAGGAGGCCGCGGGTCACCTCACCGCGCCGATGCCCGGTCGCATTATCGAGATCCATGTCGCCGCGGGCGATGACGTGGTGCGAGGAACCCCGTTGCTGGTGCTCGAGGCCATGAAGATGGAACACACGATCACCGCCCCGGTCGACGGCACGGTCACCCGTGTGCGCTATGCCGTCGGCGACCTGGTGGAGGAGGGATCGGACCTGCTCGAACTCGAACCCTCCCGCGACGAGTAGGCGGAGCGGACACCCATGACGGTGCATCTGCTCAAGCTCTGCGTCGGGGTCGATTCGGTCGAACAGCTTGCGGCATCACAGCTGCGCCGCCGGTCCGGCCAGTCGGAAGAGGTCAATGTCCATGTCACCCGCAACACGCCACGCCGCGCAGACGAGCTGCTTGACAGCGGCTCGCTCTACTGGGTGATCCGTCGGCGGATCCTGGTGCGCCAGCGGATCGTGAGGCTGCAGACGATCGAGGGGGCCGACGGTCGCACGCGATGTGGACTTGTGCTGGCACCCGAGCTGGTGCCGGTCGAGGCGAGACCGCACCGCCCGTTCCAGGGCTGGAGGTACCTGGAGGCCGGCGACGCACCGGCCGATCTTCCGGTTTCGGCGGGCGACGGGATCCTCGACCCGATGCCCGAGCACATGATCCGGGACCTGCGGGAACTGGGACTGCTGTAGTCGGAGAGCACGGGGAAACGGTGACGGCGCAGGCCGTGCGCAGCTGTCCCCGGGTCGTTCGCGTATCAGTTCGCGTCACGGACCGTGCACCCTGCGGCCTCACCGACGCCGGACCACGGCAATCACCGGGCGGATTCCACCGAGTGGCCTGCCGCCGCGCCGGTCTGGATGCGACGTGGCGCTGTCAACCAACCGGTCCGGGTCCCCGCGTCGCTCAGTACAGGCCGGCGGCGCGTGCCTTCAGCGCAAGCAGTGCGAGCACCCGGTCGATGACAGGCGTGGCGATCTCCGCCGCACGGGCGAACCGGGCAACAGCCATGCCGATCGAGTCGATCTCCATCGGCCGGCCTGCATCCCAGTCCTGCAGCATCGACGGGCGGTGATGGAACCGGAACTCGGGCGCGAACATGACGCGCGGATCCACCTCGAGCCGGAAACCGTGGACGGCGGCGACCGCAACGGCCTCGTCGACCATGGCCACGGCAATCTCGCTCACCCCCGCATCTTCGGCCAGCGCACGCTCCGATGCGCCGGTGAGCACCGCCAGCGGCGAGCGCGACAGGTTGATGATGAGCTTGGCCCAGATCGCCTCGCGAATGTCGTCGACCGGGGGGACATCCATCGACGCGCTTTCCAGCACCGCGCTCAGCTCGACCAGCCGCTGCGAACGGGACCCGTCCGGCTCTCCCAGGGTGAAACGGCCCCGGTCCGGGCTGTTGCAGACCACCACGCCGGGCCGCTCCACCCGGACCGGGCAGTCGACCACGCAGCCGATCGCGCGGTGCGCCCCGATCGCCCGCGCGAGCACGCCGTCCGGGTCGAGCAGCCGCGAGGCGCTGTCCGGCAGGTCGGGCCGCGCATGGTCGTACCACCACGGGATGCCGTTCATGGCGAAGACCACCGGGGTTGCCGGGCCCAGCAGGGGTCCGATGACCTCGCCGACCGAGACCAGGGCCGGACCCTTGACCGCCACCACCACCGCGTCGACCACGCCGATCCGGCCGGCATCGTCGCTGCAATTGGGGTGCACCGTGAGGGTCTCGCCGCCCTGGCACAACGTGAGACCATCGGTCCGCAGCGCGTCCAGGGTGGCGCCGCGTGCCAGCAACGAGACCCGGTGTCCGGCCGCAGTCAGGCGCGCGGCCAGATAGCCGCCGATCGCGCCGGCGCCGATCACGCACAGTCGCATGGTCACCCTCCGCTGTACCGCCCTTGCATGACTGACACCGGCGCACCACACTCCCGCCTCCAGTTGTGCGATCCGGGAGAACGAGCACCATGGCCGGCACCTACCCCAAGGATCCCCGCAAGGGCAAGCGCCGTTCCTCGCAATGGTATGGCAAGGCCGACCGGGACGGCTACGCTCACCGTTCGTGGATGAAGAACCGCGGCCTGCCGGCCGACCAGTTCGACGGCCGACCGATCATCGGCATCTGCAACACCTGGTCCGAATTCAACCCGTGCAACGCCCACTTCCGCGACATTGCCGAACGGGTGAAGCGCGGCGTCTACGAGTCCGGCGGCGTACCGATGGAGTTCCCGGTGTTCTCCAACTCCGAAAGTCAGTTGCGCCCCACCGCCATGCTCTATCGCAACCTTGCCTCCATGGACGTCGAGGAGTCGATTCGCGGCCTGCCGATGGACGGAGTGGTGCTGCTGGTCGGGTGCGACAAGACGACCCCGGCCCTGATGATGGGAGCCGCCTCCTGCGACCTGCCGACCATCGTGGTCTCCGGCGGGCCGATGCTCAACGGCCATTACCGCGGCGAACAGATCGGATCGGGCACCCATGTCTGGAAGTTCTCGGAGATGGTCAAGGCCGGCGAAATGTCACTGGAGGACTTCATGTCGGCCGAGCAGGACAATGCCCGCTCGGCCGGTCACTGCATGACCATGGGCACCGCCTCGACCATGGCGAGCCTTGCGGAGTCCATCGGCATCGCGCTCCACGCCAATGCCGCGATCCCCGCAGTTGATTCACGCCGTTACGTGCTGGCGCAGATGGCCGGACGGCGCATTGTCGACATGGTCCGCGAGGACATCACCATGTCGTCGCTGCTGAAGCGCGAGAATTTCGAGAACGCGATCATGGTCAACGGCGCCATCGGCGGCTCGACCAACGCGGTGATCCACATGCTGGCCATAGCAGGGCGCATGGGCATCGACATCACCCTCGATGACTGGGACCGGCTTGGCCGCAACATTCCCTGCCTGGTCAACCTGATGCCGTCGGGCGCCTACCTGATGGAGGACTTCTTCTACGCCGGCGGGCTGCCCGCGGTGATCCGGGAACTCGACGGTTACATTCACAAGGATGCGAAGACCGCCAACGGCAGAACCATCTGGGAGAACTGCAGTGACGCCCGGACCTGGAACCGCGAGGTGATCTTCCCGGTCGACCGTCCGTTCAAGCCCAACGGCGGCATCGCGGTGCTTCGCGGGAACCTGGCGCCGGACGGCGCCATCATCAAGCCGTCGGCCGCCTCGCCGGAGCTGATGACCCACCGGGGCCGAGCGGTGGTGTTCGAGAGTGTCGAGGACTACCGCGACCGTATCGAAGACCCGGAACTCGACATCGACGAAACCTGCATCATGGTGCTGAAATACTGCGGCCCGAAGGGCTACCCGGGCATGGCCGAGGTCGGGAACATGGGCCTGCCGCCGAAGATCCTGAAGAAGGGCGTCACCGACATGGTGCGGATATCGGACGCGCGCATGAGCGGGACCGCCTACGGAACCGTGGTGCTGCACACCGCACCGGAAGCCGCCGCAGGCGGGCCGCTGGCCTTCGTGCGAAACGGCGACATGATCGAGATCGACGTGCCGGGCCGGCGGCTGCACCTCGACGTGCCGGACGAGGAGCTCGAACGCCGGCGTGCGGCGTGGAACGGGTTCGAGTCACCCTACGACCGCGGCTACACCCGCATCTACGTCGAACACGTCACCCAGGCCGACACGGGGGCCGACCTCGATTTCCTGGTCGGCAAGAGCGGCACTCCGCTGCTGCGCGAGTCGCACTGAACCCCCGGCCGGTCCGGGCCGTCACGACGCCCGGTTCATCCGGTTGCCGACCAGGTCGTCGACCACGGCCGGCTCGGCCAGCGTCGAGGTGTCACCCAGGCTAGAGAAGTCGTCCTCCGCGATCTTGCGCAGGATCCGGCGCATGATCTTGCCCGATCGGGTCTTGGGAAGCCCCGGAGCCCACTGGATCAGGTCCGGAGTGGCGATCGGGCCGATCTCCCGGCGCACCCAGCCGACCAGCTCACGGCGCAGCTCCTCGCTCGGCTCCACGCCCAGCACCAGTGTCACGTAGGCATAGATGCCCTGGCCCTTGATCGGGTGGGGGTAGCCGACGACGGCGGCCTCGGACACCGCCTTGTGACCGACCAGCGCGCTCTCGACCTCGGCGGTTCCCATGCGGTGGCCGGACACGTTGATCACGTCGTCGACACGGCCGGTGATCCAGTAGTACCCGTCCTCGTCGCGCCGGCAGCCGTCGCCGGTAAAGTACCGGCCGGGGAAGGTCGAGAAGTAGGTGCTGAAGAACCGATCGTGGTCTCCGTACACCGTGCGCATCTGTCCGGGCCAGGACTCGGCGATGCACAGGTTGCCCTCGGTGGCACCCTCGAGTTCCCGGCCCTCGGCGTCGACGATGATCGGGCGTACGCCGAAGAACGGCCGGGTCGCCGATCCGGGCTTGAGCGCCGTTGCGCCCGGCAACGGGGTGATCAGGATACCGCCGGTCTCGGTCTGCCACCACGTGTCGACGATCGGGCAGCGGCCGTCGCCCACCACATGGTGGTACCACAGCCAGGCCTCCGGGTTGATCGGTTCGCCGACCGAACCGAGAACCCTGAGCGATGCGCGGCTCGTCGCCGCGACCGGCCCGTCGCCTTCCCGCATCAGCGCGCGGATCGCGGTGGGCGCGGTGTAGAAGATCGACACCCCGTGCTTGTCGCACACCTGCCAGAACCGGCTCGAGTCGGGGTAGTTGGGCACGCCCTCGAACATCAGCGTGGTGGCCCCGTTGGCGAGCGGGCCGTAGAGAATGTAGCTGTGCCCGGTCACCCACCCCACGTCGGCCGTGCACCAGTAGGTCTCGCCGTCCCGGTAGTCGAAGACATACCGGTGGGTCATCGACGCATAGACGAGATAGCCTCCCGAGGTATGCAGCACGCCCTTCGGCTGGCCGGTCGAACCGGAGGTGTAGAGGATGAAGAGCGGATCCTCCGCGCCCATCTCCTCTGGCGGACAGTCCGCGGCCGCCCCGGTCATGACATCGTGATACCAGTGGTCGCGTCCGTCGACCCAGCCGATGTCGCCGCCGGTGCGCCGGACCACCACCACGGTCCGGCAGTTGGGACAGCTTTCGAGAGCGGCGTCGGTGTTGGCCTTCAGCGGAACGGTACGCCCGCCGCGCAGGCCCTCGTCGGCCGTGATCACGAGCGTGCTGTCGCAGTCGTGGATGCGCCCGGCCAGCGCGTCCGGGGAAAACCCGCCGAACACCACCGAATGGATGGCGCCGATGCGCGCGCACGCCAGCATGGCGACGGCGGCCTCGGGGATCATCGGCATGTAGATGGTGATGCGATCGCCGCGCGCCGCGCCGAGGTCCTTGAGGGCATTGGCGAACCGGCACACCTCGGAATGCAGTTCCCGGTAGGTGATGTGCCGGTCCTCCTGCGGGTCATCGCCTTCCCAGACGATGGCGACCTGGTCACCGCGGGTTTCGAGGTGACGGTCGAGACAGTTGGCGGCGACGTTCAGGGTGCCGTCGTGAAACCAGCGGATATGCAGGTCGTCGCGATCCCAGGACACGTCCCGGACCGCGGTATAGGGCCGGATCCAGTCGATCGTGCGGCCTTGCTCGGCCCAGAACCCCTCCGGATCATCGATCGATCGCCGGTACATCTCCTCGTAACCGGCATTGTCGATCAGGGCGGTTTCGCGAACCGCATCGCGAACCGGGTAGAGCGCGAGTTGCGACATGACAGCAATCCTCCCCGTTGACACGCACCGGCCACGTTTCCGGCACCGGGCGTGGAATATACCACCGGCGCCTGCGGGAAATAAGGTCCCGCGCCGGCTTCCGCGGTCGAGCGGTCTCGACAGCCCCCGATCGGCCACTATAATCCGCCCGACATTCAGGTCTGTCTCCGGAGCCGGCCGCATGACCGGGTCGAACCGCCCCCTGTCGCCACATCTGCAGATCTACCGGCCGCAGCTGACGTCGGTGCTCTCCATCACTCATCGCGCGACCGGTGTTGCGCTGGCCGCCGGCACCCTGTTGTTCAGCTGGTGGTTGCTGGCGGCCGCAAGCGGAAGCGGGTCCTTTGCCCTGGTTCAGGACGTCATGGGCTCGTGGCCGGGACTGATCGTGCTGGTCGGCTTCACCTGGGCGCTGTTCTATCACCTGTGCAACGGCATCCGGCACCTGTTCTGGGACGCCGGGCGCGGCCTTGAGATCGAGACCGCCTACCGGTCGGGCTGGGTGACGGTGGCCGCGTCTGTGGGCCTGACGGTCATCGCCTGGGCCGTCGGACTGTCCGTGTAGATCCGGGGAGCGCACGGATGAACGGAAAGAACATGCGAACTCCGCTCGGGCGCGCACGCGGTCTGGGCAGCGCGAAGGACGGCGTCCACCACTGGTGGATGCAACGCCTGACCGCGATCGCCCTGGTCCCGCTCTGCCTGTGGTTCGTCGCCTCGCTGGTGCGCGTTGCCGGCGCCGACCATGCGGCCACGGTGGCGTGGATCGGATCCCCGCTGGTCGCGATCATGCTGATTCTTCTGGTCATCGCCGGGTTCTATCATGCGGCACTCGGCCTCAGGGTTGTGATCGAGGACTACGTTGGCTCCGAAACGGTCAAGCAGGTCACGCTGATCCTGATGCAGTTCGCCTGTATCGCGCTTGGCGTCGCCACCGTGTTTTCCATCCTGAAACTGGCCCTGTAGGGACGATCATGGCTGCCTACGAACTCGAAGAGCACAGCTACGATGTCGTCGTGGTCGGGGCGGGGGGCGCCGGTCTGCGCGCGACCCTCGGCATGACCGAGCAGAACCTGAAGACCGCCTGCATCACCAAGGTCTTTCCGACCCGCAGTCACACCGTGGCGGCCCAGGGCGGTGTCGGGGCGGCGCTCGACAACATGGGCGAGAGCGACAACTGGCGCTTTCACATGTACGACACGGTCAAGGGCTCGGACTGGCTCGGCGACCAGGACGCCATCGAATACATGTGCCGCAATGCCATACCCGCGGTGATCGAGCTCGAACACTACGGAGTGCCGTTTTCCCGCACCGAGGAAGGCAGGATCTACCAGAGGCCGTTCGGAGGCCACACGCTGGACTACGGCGAACGCTTGGCCAAGCGCGCCTGTGCCGCCGCCGACCGGACCGGCCACGCGATCCTGCACACGCTCTACCAGCAGTGCCTGCGCAACAACGCCGAGTTCTTCGTCGAGTACTTCGCACTCGACCTGATCATGGATGAAGACGGAGCGTGTTGCGGCGTCATGGCGATTGACCTCGCGACCGGAGTGATCCACCGGTTCCGGGCTCACCAGACCGTGCTTGCCACCGGCGGCTACGGCCGGGCCTATTTTTCCTGCACCTCGGCGCATACCTGCACCGGTGACGGCAACGGCATGGTGCTGCGGGCCGGCCTGCCGCTCCAGGACATGGAGTTCGTGCAGTTTCATCCCACCGGCATCTATGGCGCCGGCTGCCTGATCACCGAGGGCGCGCGCGGCGAGGGCGGCTACCTTACGAACTCGCAGGGCGAGCGCTTCATGGAGCGCTATGCCCCGACCGCGAAGGACCTGGCGTCCCGCGACGTGGTCAGCAGGTCGATGACGATCGAGATCAACGAGGGCCGCGGGGTGGGGCCGAAGTCCGATCACATCTTCCTGCACCTCGAGCATCTCGATCCGGCGGTGCTGGCCCAGCGCCTGCCGGGGATCTCGGAAACCGCGCGCATCTTCTCCGGGGTCGACGTCACCCGAGAACCGATCCCGATCCTGCCCACCGTGCACTACAACATGGGGGGCATTCCGACCAACTACCACGGCGAGGTACTTGCCCCGACGCGGGAGGATCCGGACCGGGTGTGTCCGGGCCTGATGGCGATCGGCGAGGCCGCCTGTGTCTCGGTCCACGGGGCGAACAGGCTCGGGACCAACTCGCTGCTCGACATTGTCGTGTTCGGGCGCGCCGCCGCCTACCGGGCCGGAGAGACCGTGCGTCCCGGCGAGCCGCACCGTCCGCTCGCCGCCGATGCGGGAGAGCACGCGATTGCGCGTCTCGACCGGTTCCGCTCGGCCTCCGGCAACAGCCGGACCGCCGAGCTGCGCCTGGGCATGCAGCGCGCCATGCAGCAGCACGCCGCGGTGTTCCGTACCGAGGCGCTGCTCGAGGAAGGGATCGAGAAGATCCACCGGCTGGCCGACGGCATGTCCGACCTGTCGGTTTCCGACCGGTCGCTGATCTGGAACACCGACCTTGTCGAGGCACTCGAACTCGACAACCTGATGGGACAGTCCATCGTCACCCTGACATCCGCGGTACTGCGCAAGGAGACCCGCGGCGCCCACGCGCACGAGGACTACCCCGAGCGTGACGACCGGAACTGGATGAAGCATACCTGCATGTGGCTCGATGCCGGCAACAGCTACCAGGTGACCTACCGCGACGTGCAGCTGAACACGCTGTCGAACGAAATCGAGTCAATCCCGCCGGTCGCGCGGGTGTACTGACACCGCGACCGTCACCAACCGGACCGGGAGACCCGGAACGCATGGCCACGTTTACCCTGCCGCGAAACTCCAGGATCACCGCCGGCACGACCCACGCCGCGGCGACCGAAGCCCGCCAGCCGCGCAGGTTCCGGATCTATCGCTACGATCCGGATTCCGGGGAGAACCCGCGGCTCGACAGCTACGAGATTGATCTCGATGACTGCGGGCCGATGGTCCTCGACGCCCTGATCAAGATCAAGAACGAGGTCGACAGCGGCCTGACCTTCCGCCGCTCCTGCCGCGAGGGCATCTGCGGCTCGTGCTCGATGAACATCGACGGTACCAACACCCTTGCCTGCCTGAAGCCGATCGACGAGATCAAGGGCGATGTCCGGATCTACCCGTTGCCGCACATGGAGGTGATCAAGGACCTGGTCACCGACCTCACCGCCGCCTACGCCCAGCTGGCATCGGTCGAGCCGTGGCTGAAGACCAGCACCCCGGCCCCGGCGGGCGAGGAGCGCCGGCAGTCGATCGAGGAACGTGAGCGCCTCGACGGCCTGTGGGAATGCGTGCTCTGCTTCAGCTGCTCGACCGCGTGCCCGAGCTACTGGTGGAGCGGTGACCGCTACCTCGGTCCGGCGGTGCTGCTGCAGGCCTACCGCTGGATCGTCGACTCGCGCGACGAAAGCACGGGCGAGCGGCTCGACGCGCTCGAGGATCCGTTCCGCCTGTACCGGTGCCACACCATCATGAACTGCACCAAGACCTGCCCGAAGGGGCTGAACCCGGCCCGGGCCATCGCCGAGATCAAGAAACTGATGGTCGCCCGGCGCTAGCGAAACGCCCGCAGAAGCGGGCCGACACCAACACCACCGGGGACTTCATCATGGCCGAAACCAACGAAATGACCGGCGGCGAGGCCCTTGCGCGCCTGCTTCGGGCCCATGGTATCGGGCCGATGTTCGGAATGGGCGGGTTCCAGTTGCTGCCGTTCTACGATGCCGCCCGGCGCCTCGGTCTCGCCCATTCCCTCATCAACGATGAACGCTGCGGCGCCTTTGCCGCCGATGCCTATGCCAAGCTCACCGGCCGGGTCGGCGTGGTCGACGCGACGCTCGGTCCGGGCGCCACCAACCTGGTCACCGGCCTGGTCGAGGCGCTCAATGCCGGAACCCCGATGGTCGCGGTGGTCGGCGACAGCCACCGGCTGCATTCCTGGAAGAACATGACCCAGGAAAGCCGCCAGCTCGAGATGCTGGCGCCGGCGGCCAAGGAAGTCATCCGGGTCGAGATGATCGAACGGCTGCCCGAACTGGTCCGGCGCGCCTTCCAGGTGGCGACCTCCGGCCGGCCGGGACCGGTGGTGCTCGACGTTCCCGAGGACATCTGCCACGGGCTCTATCCGTTCGATGCCGACGAGCTCGACGTGCCCCGGGACAACCAGGCAGCGCCCGCCCTGCGCAGCCGCCCTGCGCGCGGGGCGGTCGAGGCCGCGGCGGCGCTGCTGCGCTCGGCGGCCAGGCCGATGATCCTGGCCGGTGGCGGCGTGCACCTGTCCGGTGCGGCGGAGACACTGGAACGGTTTGCCGGGAGTTTCTCGATCCCGGTCGCGCACACCATGACCGGCAAGGGCGCGATCGCGTGCACCAATGACCTGAACGCCGGCCTGTTCGGCCGGTACGACCGGATCGCCAACGGGCTGATGGAGGAGAGCGACTGCCTGCTGGTCGTCGGCTGCAAGCTCGGCGAGATCGCCACCAAGCGGTTCACCCTGCCGCCTTCGGGACGCCCGATCATCCACCTGGAGATCCTTGCCGAGGAGATCGGCCGCACCCTGCAGCCCGACCTGGCGCTGTGGGGCGATGCCCGCGAGGGTCTGCGCGACCTGCACGCGGCCATGGAGGACGATGCGGACCGACAGTCCCGCGACCGGGCCGACTACGCGGGCGAGGTACGCCGGCGCATGGCGGCCTGGCGCCAGTCCGTCGATGCCAGGCTGACCTCGGGCGAGGTGCCGGTCAACATGGCCCGGCTGATGCACGAGCTGAACCTGGGACTGCCCGAGGACGCCATCCTGGTCGCCGACGGCGGCTTTGCGGCGCACTGGGGCGGGCTGCTGTACGACACCAAGCGCGCCGGGCGCGGGTTCCTGCCCGACCGCGGCTTCGCCTCGATCGGGTATGGTCTGCCGGGCGCGATGGGTGCCGCGCTTGCCGACCAGGGACCGGTGGTGGCGATCACCGGCGACGGCGGCTTCAACATGACCCTGGGGGAACTCGAGACCGCGCGGCGCCTCGGTCTGGATTTCACCATCATCGTGGTCAACAACGCCGCCTCGGGCTACGTCAAGGCGCTGCAGCACCTCATGTACGGCGAGGGCGCCTACCAGTCGAGCGACCTGGTCGAGACCGACTATGCCGCTGCGGCGCGTGCGCTCGGTTGCAACGGTCTGCGGGTGGAGCATCCGGACGAGGTGGCGGGTGCGATTGCCGCCGGACTGGCGCATTCCGGCTCGCCGACGGTGATCGATCTCGTGGTGACCCGCGACCCGGCGCAGATGCTCCCCGGTGTCGACAACCGGGCGGCGACGGTCAGGAAAGGCGACCGCATCGCCTGATCGCGGGACCGGTTCAGACCGGAACGGTTCCCTTCACCACGGTGCGGTGCAGCACCCTGGCATGGGTGGCCATGTCGTAGTTGCGGTCGGCGCGATGCAGCAGGCAGCGATTGTCCCACATCACCAGGTCGCCCGGACGCCAGGCGTGCCGATAGACATGCTCATCCACCGTGGCGGCCTCGAGAAGGCGCGCGAGCAGCTCACGGCTTGCGTCCGGCTCCATGCCCTCGACATGGCTGACGTGCATGCCGAGGTAGAGCGACCGGCGACCGGTCACCGGGTGGGTGCGGACCAGCGGGTGGCTCACCGGCGGCCGTTCGCGTTTTTGCTGTTCCGTCGCCGGGACGTTGCCGGTATTGCGACGGCTGGCCTCCCAGCTGTGGACCGCGCGCAGCCCCTCGAGTTCACGCTGTTCGCTCCCGGACAGGGCGTCCCAGGCCATGTGCATGTTGGCAAACAGCGTGTCCCCGCCGCTCGGCGGCAGCTCGACGGCATGCAGCATCGTCAGCAGTGACGGGACCGCGTGGTACGACTTGTCGGTATGCCAGAAGTAGTTGCCGTGGGTGCGCGGCGTCGCCGTCGGCCTGCCGGTGACCTCGTCACGGTTGGTCACGGTGTGGACCAGCGGATACTTTTCGCCGCTGCCGAGGCGACCGACATGCTCCTCGATCTCTCCGAAGTTGAGCGTGAAGTCGTACTGCCGGTCCTTGTCGAGATCCTGGTTGCGGAACACCAGCACGTGGTGGCGGACAAAGGCATCCATGACGGCGTCGCACAGCGGCGGCGTGAGCGGGACCGACAGGTCGAGGCCGGTGATTTCGGCTCCCGCAACCGGCGAGAGCGGTACGATCGCAAACGGCGGAATATCGGTCGCCGCACCCTGCATCTGCATGTCGGTCATTTGCACTTTCCTACCGCCGGAAGCGGCTGGAGCGGACGGTGGGATTCGAACCCACGACTTCAACCTTGGCAAGGTTGCGCTCTACCCCTGAGCTACGCCCGCACAGGTGGTGACGGGGCTTCCCGTCGCCACGCACAGCAGGCGCCATCATAGCCGAAACCACCCCCCGATCAAGGGCCGGACCGGACCGCAATCGACAGCCGCGCAGCCTGCGGGTAGTCTGCCGGTGCCCCTCGCATGACCCGGCGGATGGTGCCATGAACCCTAATGTCGAGTGCCTCGACATCGCCGACTGCATCAACGAAACCTGCCCGTGGTCCGGCAAGCCGGTGCAGCCGGACTCGCTGACCCGCCACGATGGCCGGGTGGTCGGCTTCTGCAATCCGGGCTGCCGCGACAAGTTCGAGGCGGCCGTACGCCACTTCGAACTGGCGCGGACCGCAGGTTGACCGGTTTGCGAGAAGACGGCCGGGGGCTCGAACCCCGGACCCGCTGATCAGGTCGCTTCAGGCACGGGCGCCCTTTCCCCGGACAGTTGCCTGGCAGAGCCGGTCAACCATCGTCGGGCCGTCCGGGCTGGCGAACCTGGCGTCGACCAGACCAGGCAGACAGCAGCAGTCTGACGCCTGGAAACACTCGCTTTGGCCACGTCGCTGCCGGCCAGCGTCGCGTCTGCGGAGAACTCATCGTCCAGAACCACCGTTCGCTCGGCGCCAGTGCCTGGCGTTCCGTGTTGCCGGACCCCTGTTGGCACTGTTCCGAACCTGGGCAATGATGCCGACAGTGCGCCCGTCACGGGCCGGAGGAAGGTTTGCGGGAAAGGAGACAACGGTGCTGACGGAAGCAGAGGTCGAAACCTATCGCCGCGACGGCTATGTCGTCCCGTCGGGCTTTCGCCTCGACGGGGACGAGCTGGAAACCCTGCGCTCCGCGGTGGAGCAGGTGCTGCATGACAATCCGGAGATCGAACCCGACCGGGTCATCAATCCGCATCTCGACCGCGGCCGGCCATACCGGCTGCGCGGTCATCGGGCCTTCCACGACATCGTGCATGACGAGCGCATTCTCGACCTGGCCGGGGCGGTCATGGGGCCGGACCTCGTGCTGCTGTTCACGCACCTCTTCTGCAAGCCGCCCGAGAGTCCCCGCACCGTACCCTGGCACCAGGACGGGCCGTTCTGGCCCGTCGAGCCGATGGCCTCCTGCACGGTCTGGCTGGCGCTCGACACGGTCGATGCCGGCAATGGCGCGATGCGGGTTGTTCCCGGCTCCCACCTGGAACAGTACCGCCGTCACGAACTCGTGGACGATCCCGACTCGACCCTGAACCGGGAAATCCGGATCCAGGATTTCGACGAGAGCGGGGCGCACACCATCGAGCTGGAGCCGGGGCAGGTGTCGGTGCACGACATCGGCATCATCCACGGCTCGGCTGCCAACAGCTCCGGACGCCGCCGCGCCGGATTCGCCATGCGCTACATGCCGGCGACGAGTTGCGTCCACCGCCGGATCGAAAACGCCGCGGCGGACTGGGGCGACCTCCCCGTCGAACTGGTGCGCGGCCGCAACCGCAATCCCGGCACCGACTTCTCCCTCGGCGATTTCGGCGAGCCCTGGCCGGCGCGGTAGGGCGCGCCGTCCGGGTCGATCGGATACCGCCTGCGTCGGGCGCGATCTGGGTTGCGTGGGCGCCCATGCGCACTGGCCGAGACCGCCGCCACGAAGGGCGTCTTGCCCGCCGCGCCCCGGCCCCGCTTGCCGCCGGAGCGCACCCCGCCGAGAGAGGCGTCGTCCATCTCGACCCGCCCCGTAAGCGCCGTCTCTCCCTCGCGCCGCGCCATTACCGCCATGATCTTGTGCTTCACGGCCCAGGCCGTTGGCTGCTTGACCCCGAGACAGCGGCCGAGTTCCACCGACGAGATGCCGTTCTTCGCCGTCACGATCAGGTGGATGGCGGCGAACCAGAGTGTCAGCGGCAGCTTGGTCGCGTGGAAGATCGTGCCCGCTGTGGGCGATGTCTGCTTCTTGCACCGGTTGCATTGATAGAGCCCGCACCCCGCCAGCACGCAATGCCCGCGATGGCCGCAGCAGGGGCAGACGAAGCCGTCCGGCCAGCGCAGCCGGAGCAGCGCCGCGCGGCACTGCTCCTCGGTACCGAAGGCCTCGCGAAACGCCTCGTCGCTCAAACCACGCACGCGCGATGCAACCTTGAACCTGATAACCATGACCCCCTCATACGGAACATATAGAGAACATATCGCCTCACGTGCGGAGTGTCACGGATAAGCAGGACCGGATATGCTGCGGCAGCACAGTACGTCGCCGACTCGGGGCCGAGGAGTGCGAGAAGCAAACACGACAGCGAAGCGAAGGGCTTTGTGACTCGAAACGTACCGCTTCATGAGTCACAACGCAGTTTGTGCATCATTGGTGAGCGTCAAACTACCGCGCGCCCCTCCGCGATATTGACCAACGCAGGAAAGACGAAAACGGCGGCCCGTCGACCGCGCGACGGCACGATCACGTGGAGAACGCCGCCATTGCGCAGATCGGCGAGAATGCGCTGGACCGACGGTCTGGGCACACCCGCAGCATCGCGGAAGTGCGAGGAGCTGAAGATCGGCCGCTCGAACAACCAGTCGAGCGCACGAATCGCGTACTGCGACCGCGTCATCTCCGCAACTTGCGTCTTCATGTTCTCATACAAGTCGAGAATTTCTTTGGTTTTCTGCAGATTGTCCTCCGCCTGCTTCCTCAAAGCGGTGAGGAAGAACTCGACCCAGCCAGTCCAGTCATCGTCACGAGACACACCGAGCAAACCATCGTAGTAGGCGTCGCGGCGAGCCTCGAAGTAGGCGCTGACGTAGAACATCGGAGCACGAATGAGGTCATGTTGCCACAAAAACAACGGCACCAGCATGCGACCAAGGCGGCCGTTCCCATCCAAGAACGGGTGAATGGCCTCGAACTCAGCATGCAGGATCGCGAGCTGAACCAGCCGATCGGCAGTATTCTCATGAATATATCGCTCCCACGCGCTCATGGCATCGGGAAGCTGATCCGCGGCGATGGGCACGAACTTGGCGTCGTCGATGGTGCAGCCCGGTGGCCCGATCCAGTTGGGGATTCGCCGATACTCACCTGGAGACATGCCTTCACCGCGAACGCCATCCAGCAAGACGGAGTGAGCGGCGCGGACAACGCGCTGCGATAACGGCAAGTCATCCAGCAACTTCCTAGCCTCTCTCATGGCGGATCCGTAGTTGATCACTTCGTGGATGTCCTCGCGCCGCTCGGCGGAGTCGGGTGCGCGGCCTCCCGCCTCGAACTCAAGCACCTCTCCCATGGTGGCTTGAGTACCCTCGATCCGGGAAGAGAGAACGGCCTCCTGGGTGGTCAGCGGCGAGAGCAGTACATCGGGGTTGGGGACCGCCGCGAGCATGCCGTCGTAGCGCGCGACGGCCGCGGCCGTAGGGCCAAGTAGAGGGATTAACCTGGACCAATCCAGGTGCTGATCAGGCGGGAACTGCCCCAAGTGGTAATGAACGGGCATGACAGATGAACTCCGTGCTACACATCGGCTTGATGTGTCGCGGTTCGAATACCGATCTGTGAACTCGCCGATAGCGGCGAGGGTGCGAACATCTTACCATCCCGGCGCCAAGCACCCAGCGACATCGGCCAGATGCGAACAACACGGCTGGCACGGGAGCGCAGGAGCGTCACTATTGGAGAGGGTCAGATGATGCCGAAGTCCGAGATCTCCACGTTCGGAGACTCACTGTGACCAACGCTCAAGGCACTGGAACGCTTTGGCGGCTCCGCGTCCATTCGGGAACTCTCATAACAGCCCAGATACCCCACCAGTAAGCGATGGGGTGGAACTTCGGTTCAGGGAGGATAGGTTACTGTTGTGGTTTGGAGGGCGATCGGGGACTCGAACCCCGGACCCGCTGATTAAGAGTCAGCTGCTCTACCAACTGAGCTAATCGCCCGCACGCCGCCCGTTTGATACGAAATCGCGCCGTCTCGCGCAATGGCCCTCGCACACCCGGGTGCGTCGGATGCCAGCGTCTCCCGAACCCGTTCTCTCAAAGCCCCTCGCCGGTCTGGCGACCGATGGGCACATCGCGGTGCACATGCGCCGAGACCATGAACCCGATCGCGATCATGAAGGTGATCATCGCGGTGCCGCCATAGGAGATCAACGGCAACGGGGCGCCGACCACCGGGATCAGGCCGGTCACCATTCCCACGTTGACAAAGACGTAGAGGAACACCGTCATCCCGGCTCCCAGCGCGAGCAACCGCGCGAACTGGCTTCCGGCCCGCATGCCGATGATGCAGGCAAATGCCACCACCAGGGCGAACAGCACGAGCAGGAACAGCGCCCCCATCAACCCGAATTCCTCCGCATACAGCGTAAACGCGAAATCGGTCTGCTTCTCAGGCAGGAAGTTCAGGCGACTCTGCGACCCCTGCAGGAACCCCTTGCCGAACAGTCCGCCCGATCCAAGAGCGATCTTCGACTGGGTAATGTGATAGCCGGAGCCGAGCGGATCGCGGCCGGGGTCGAGGAAGGTCTCGATCCGTTCCTTCTGGTAGTCCTCCAGCGTCAGCCACACCAGCGGGACCGAGCCGACCATCACCACCAGGACGAGCAGGAACTTCCACAGCCGGACGCCCGCGAGAAAGAACATCGTGCCCGCACCGCACAGGATCAGCGCCGCAGTGCCGAAATCGGGCTGACGGAAGATCAGGAATACCGGTACCAGAACCAGGGCCAGCGGCAGCAGCAGGGGCACGACCCTGCCGATCCGTTCCCGTGTCATGCCATGAAAGTGGCGGGCCAGCACCATGACCATCACGACCTTCATCAACTCCGAGGGCTGCAGCTGCACCACGCCGAGGTCGATCCAGCGCTGCGCTCCCTTGCCGATCTCTCCGAAGAACTCCACCGCCACCACCAGCAGCAGGGTGACGGCGTAGACCGGATAGGCCGAATTGAGCAGCAGGCGGATGTCGACGAGCGCAATGCCGAACGCCAGTGCCAGCCCGACCGTGAACCGCAGGGCCTGCTGCATCGCCCACGGGTCCCAGCTGCCCTGTCCGGCCGAGTACAGGGTCGCGCATCCGATCGCCGCGATGAGCACCACGATCGCGACCAGGCCCCAGTTCAGCGTTGCGAGCTTCTGCAGCGGGCCAGGCGCTTCGGGTCCGAACTGCTCCGCCTCCAACCGGCTCATGTCGCGTCGTCCCTCTTCGGCGCAAGCTGCGGCAGCGGGATCACTCTCGGGCTGCCGCTCGCAACCGTGTTCCGGATCGTCCGGGCGAGGATTTCGGCAGCGATGGGCGCGGCAACCGACCCGCCGGAACCGCCGTGTTCGATCAGCACGCAGGTGGCGTAGGCCGGCCTGTCGGCGGGTGCGACACCGACGAACAGCGCATGGTCGCGTTGATCGCGCGGCAGGTCCTCGTTCCTCAGCTTGCCGGTACGCCGCTCTTTCGCGGTGATGCGGCGAACCTGCACCGACCCGGTCTTGCCCGCGATCTCGAACCCGAGCTGGCGGTCCCGGATCGAGGCCGCGGTCGCCCGGAATCCGTTCACCGCGCGCCACAGGCCGCGCATGACAACCGCCAGATGGTCCTTCGGAATCCCGAGACGCCCGAAGGACACCGATCGCGCCTGCTCGTCAAGCACCAGCCGGGGAACAACCGCGCGGGCGCCGTTGGCCAGGCGCGCCATCATGGTCACCATCTGCAGCGGGGTTGCCAGCAGGAACCCCTGGCCGATTCCGGAAATCAGGGTCTCGCCTTCTTGCCACGGCTCACCGTACTTCGCCCGTTTCCACTCCTCGCCGGGGACCAGGCCGCTGCGCTCGCCCGGCAGTTCGATCCCGAGGGTGTCGCCAAAACCGAACCGACGGGCCATGTCGGCAATCGGCCCGATACCGAGCCTGCGGGCCAGTTCGTAGAAGTAGACATCACAGCTCTGTTCCAGCGCCTCCTCCATGTTGACCGGACCATGCCCGACTGGGTGCCAGCAATGAAACCGGCTGTCGCCGAGTTCCATGAATCCCTGGCAATCCACCTTCTCGTCCACCGACACCACCCTGTTTGCGAGTGCGGCCAGACAGACCACGGGCTTGAAGGTCGAGCCGGGCGGATACCAGCCGGCGATCGCCTTGTTGATCATGGGTGAACGCCGGTTGGACAACAGGCGGTTCCAGTCCCGCGGCGTCAGCCCCTTGTTGAAGGCGTTGGGATCGAATCCGGGTGTCGACGCCAGGGCGAGGACCTCGCCCCGGTGGATGTCCATCACGATCGCGGCCCCGCTCTCGGGAGGCGCCAGGGCGCCGCCTGCATCCAGATTGACCAGTCCGTGGCCCGCGGCCAGTCCGAGCTCCGGGCTGCGCTGCCCGTCGAAGGCACGACGGGCGGCCCGCGAATCCCTGGGAACGACCCGGGCCGCTCCGCGTTCCAGCCAGAGCGAGGCCTGCTGCTGCAACTCGGCATCGAGTGTCAGTGTCAGGTTCGCGCCCGAGGCACCGTCCTCGACCGGCAGTTCGCGGATCCACTGTCCGACCGCATTGACCTCCACCTGTCGTCGGCCGCTGATCCCGCGCAGCGCGGTCTCGAAGAAGTGCTCGATGCCGCTCTTGCCGATCCGCGCACCCGGCAGTCCGAGGGCAGGGTCGTCCGAGAGCTCGGTCACCGAGACCGGAGCCACGTAGCCGGTGACGTGTACGGCCGACTCCCCATAGGGATAGTGGCGGGAGCGACCGACCTCGATCCGGATTCCGGGCATGTACGGCGCACGCACGGCGATCCGCGCAACGTCCCTGCGCGACAGTCCGTCAACCACGACGATCGGCTGGAACCGGTTCTTCCTCTCCGCGGCTGACCGAAGCACCGGCTCGGCGTCGAATTCTCTGTGCACGATCAACTCGCGCAGCTGCTGCAGGGTCCACTGCAGGTTCTCTGTCCGTTCGGCGATGACGCTGATGCGGAACAGGTCACGATTGACCGCAAGACCGCGTCCCTGGCGATCACGCACCGCGCCCCGGCTGACCGGCACCACCACGATGTCGAACTGGTTGTCCTCCGACAGTCCCTGGTAGTTGTCGCTTTCCGTCACCTGAAGATGGTGCAGGCGGACAATCAGGGCCCCGGTGAGGACGAACTGGGCCGATCCGAGCATCAGGGCTCGCCGGGTGAGTGTGCGCCGCGCCTCCTGGTCGTCCGCGTTCTTCACCGCACGGTCCTACCGGATTATCTGCCGGTGCACCCGCACCAGTCCCCATGCCAGTACCGGAAAGCACAGAACGGTGGCGCCAAGCTGCAGGATCGCGGCAGGTGCCATCACCAGGCGCAGTGCCAGCAGGCAGGTCATCAGCCACATGCCAAGGAACGCCGCCGCGGCGATCAGCGCGAACCCGCCCCACACGATCGGGAAGGACCGCAGCACGAATGCCTGTCTCTGGTTCTGCACCACGACATGCACCGCAAGCAGCGTCAACGCCCCCAGCCCCGTCGGATGACCGGCGAGGATATCGGAAAGCAACCCGACCAGAAACACGGCTGCCGGGGGCAGCAGGTCGGGCCGGTAGAGTGTCCAGTAGAACACCGCGATCAAGGCGAAATGCGGCATGGTCTCGCTCAACCACGGAGCACCGAGCGGCAGCAGGCCGGGCAGGATCAGCAGGCCGACGGTCACGGTCGGAACCGTGGCGCGCGCGGCCTGGTCGAGTTGAAGTGCCAGCAGGAATAGCCTCATGGCCTGACGCCCGGAACCTTCCCGATGTCGTATTTGAGCAGCCGCACGTGATCGGGCCCGCTCCACTGGGCCAGCGGACGGACCCGGACCTCGCTGCCGGTGATCGAGGTCACCAGCCCGACCGGCAACCCGGCCGGCAGCACTCCGCCAAGCCCCGAGGTCACCACCCGGTCCCCGGTCGAGACGTGGGCGCCGTGCGGCAGGAACCGCATCACCGGCGTGCGCGAGTTGTCGCCCGACAGGATCCCCGGATAGCTGGTGCCGCCGGTACCCTGGACGGTAACCGGGATCTGGGAATTCAGATCGGTGACAAGCAGGACCCGGGCGTGCCGCTCACCCGCGGCCACCACCACTCCGGACAGTGCACCGTCACCCGACACGGCGACCTGGCCGGGCTCCACTCCGTGGCGGCGGCCGGCGCTGACCAGCATGCTGCGCACGAACGGCCCGCCGGTTGCGGTGATCGCCCGCGCCGAGATCGAGGCCGGGCTTGGCGGCGGAACGAACCGGGACAGCCGCCTGAGCCTTTCGTTCTCCTGCTCCAGCGTGACGGCCCGGTGCCACCACTGGCGCAGGACGCGGTTTTCCTCGCGCAGGTGATCCACCTGTCCCTGAAGATCGTACAGTCGGGTGACCCACTCCACGCCGGACGAAACCATCGCCACCGGCTTCGCGGTGACCAGCAGGACGGGGGTGAGGATGTCCGTCACCCCGACACGCATGCGCTCGACGATCACGTTGTCGACATTGCCCAGCAGCATCAGCGCGAAGGCGGCGACCCCCATCGACGCGACCGAGAATCGTTGCCACAGGGAACGAACCGGTTGCACTACCCTCGTGAAGGTCACCGGTCTCAGGGCCATGGTCCCGCCTCTTCAGTCGCTCCCGTCCCGCACTCAGCTGGCTCCGATCAGGACACTGCGCATCGCCTTCAGTTCCTCGAGGCACCGACCGGTCCCGAGAGCCACGCACTTGAGCGGCTCGTCGGCGACCGAGATCGGCAGCGAGGTGTTGAGCCGCAGGATCTCGTCCATCCTCCCCAGCAGCGCGCCGCCCCCGGTGAGCACGATGCCCTTGTCGACAATATCCGCAGCCAGTTCCGGAGGCGTCTGCTCAAGCGCCACCTTCACCGCCTCGACGATGTGGCTGACCGGCTCGGCGAGGCTGCGGGCAATCTGCGCCTCGTTGATCGTGATCTGCCTCGGGATGCCCTCGATCAGGTCGCGCCCCTTGATGTCGAGGGTCTGTCCGTGTCCGTCTTCCGGCAGGTAGGCCGACCCGATTTCCATCTTGATCCGCTCGGCACTGGTCTCGCCGAGCAACAGGTTATGCTCGCGGCGAATGTAGGCGATGATCGCCTCGTCCATCTTGTCGCCACCGATCCGCACCGATCTCGAATAGACGATCCCCCCGAGAGACAGGACCGCGACCTCGGTGGTTCCACCGCCGATGTCGACAACCATCGAGCCGGTTGCGTCCGTTACCGGGAGGTTGGCGCCGATCGCGGCCGCCATCGGTTCCTCGATCAGGTACACCCGCCTTGCCCCGGCACTCTCGGCGGATTCGCGAATGGCGCGGCGTTCCACCGCGGTGGAGCCCGACGGCACACAGATCACGATCTGCGGGCTGGCAAAGCTGCGGCGGTTGTGCACCTTGCGGATGAAGTGCTTTATCATGTCCTCCGCGACCTCGAAATCGGCGATGACCCCGTCGCGGAGCGGACGGATCGCCTGGATCGAGCCGGGAGTGCGGCCGAGCATGTCCTTGGCCTCGTTGCCCACCGCAAGGACCCGCTTCCTGCCCTTGATGGTACCGACCGCCACCACCGAGGGCTCATTGACCACGATGTCGCGACCGCGCACGTAGACCAGGGTGTTGGCGGTACCCAGATCGATTGCCATGTCGGCAGACAGCATTCCGAGTAGTCTGGCAAACATCAGACCCTATCCGTCACAGTTCTGTTGACAGGCTCCCCGGAGTGGCTGGAGTCGCGGTCCCGATATCGGGCTCCGGCTCACGAGCAACGGTCACTCTTCGTCCACCGCCTACACAGTCTCGTTCAACTTCGCAACGAATATCAAGAAACCAGCACTCTACCGGCCGGAGCCGGGTCGTCTTCCTCATCGCCCTCCGCGGTGACCATCGATATGATCGAACCACGGGAAATCGCCACCACGCCGCCGCGACAGACCTCGATGGTACCAATCGCTTCCATCAGGCCGATGAACGCATCGATCTTGCCGGGATTGCCCGTGAGTTCGAACACGAAGCTCTCGAGCGTGCTGTCAATCGCCCGGGCCCGGAACATGTCGGCGATGCGCAGGGCCTCGATCCGGGCCTCGCCCCGGTTCGCGACCTTGATCAGCGCCAGTTCGCGTTCGATGTGCGGACCCTCCGTCGAGAGGTCTTGCACCTCGTGAACCGGAACCAGCCGCGCGAGCTGCGCCTTGATCTGCTCGATCACCATCGAGGTTCCCGAAGTCACGATGGTGATCCTCGAGAACCGGGCAACCGGGTCGACCTCTGAAACAGTCAGGCTCTCGATGTTGTAGCCACGCCCGGAAAACAGCCCGATCACCCGTGCGAGCACACCCGGCTCGTTGTCCACCAGCACGGCGATCGTGCGCCGCTGCTCGCGGGCGTCCTCCTGCTGACCCACGCCGGTCACTCCTTGCTTGCGCAGCTGCCGATCAGACCAGCACCATCCCGTCGTCGGAGGTCTCGTGCTCCGCCCGGTCGTCCTGGCCAAGCAGCATTTCGTTGTGGGCCGCGCCTGACGGGATCATCGGGAAGCAGTTTTCCTCCTTGCTGACCCGGATATCGGCCAGCACGAACCGGTCGACCGCGAGCATCTCGTCAATGACACCCTCGAGGTCATCCGCGGTCCGGGCGATCAGTCCCACCCCGCCGAAGGATTCGGCCAGTTTCACGAAGTCCGGCAGCGACGCGGTGTAGCTCTCCGAGTAACGCCCGCCATGGATCAGTTCCTGCCACTGGCGGACCATGCCCATCCATTGGTTGTTCACGATGAAGGCCTTCACCGGCAGCCCGTACTGGCAGAGCGTCGACAGTTCCTGGATGTTCATCAGGAACGATGCCTCGCCGGCGACGTCGATCACGAGGGCGTCGGGATGGGCGACCTGCACGCCGAGCGCGGCAGGCAGGCCGTAGCCCATGGTGCCGAGCCCGCCCGAGGTCATCCAGCGGTTCGGCTCCTCGAACTCGAAATACTGTGCCGCCCACATCTGGTGCTGGCCAACTTCGGTGGTGATGTAGAAGTCGCGACCGCGGATCTTCTCGAACAGCCTGCGGATCGCGTGCTGCGGCTTGATGACAGCTCCGTCCTGGCTGTAGGCGAGGCAGTCACGCGCGCGCCAGCTGTCGATCTGTCCCCACCAGCGCGCCAGCGCATCCTGCTTCGGCTGGCAGCCCTTCCGTTTCCATGTCTCGATCATCCGGGCCAGTACCGTCGCCGCGTCGCCGATCACGGGAACGTCGACGGGAACGTTCTTGTTGATCGAGGACGGATCGATGTCGACATGGATCTTGCGCGAGTGCGGCGAGAAGTCGGAGATCCGCCCGGTCACACGATCGTCGAACCGCGCACCGATGTTGATCATCACGTCGCAGTTGTACATCGCGAGGTTGGCCTCGTAGGTGCCATGCATTCCGAGCATGCCCAGGAACCGCCGGTCGGACGCCGGAAACGCCCCGAGTCCCATCAGGGTGAGCGTCGTCGGGTAGCCGGTCATCCGCACGAACTCGGTCAGCAGCCTGCTTGCCTCGGGCCCGGAGTTGACCAGGCCGCCGCCGCCGTAGAACACCGGGCGTTCGGCGCTCGCGATGAGATCGACCGCCTGTTCCACCGCAGCCTGGTCCGGAGTGGTGCGCGGCCGGTAGGAGGTGCGGCGCGGTGCCGAGGGCGCGCGGTACGGTCCATCCGCGAACAGCACATCCTTGGGCAGATCGATCACCACCGGGCCGGGCCGGCCACGTGCGGCGACGTGGAATGCCTCGTGCATGATGTCGGCAAGGTTGTCGACCGACTTGACCAGGTAGTTGTGCTTCGTGCACGGACGGGTGATCCCGGTGGTGTCCGCCTCCTGGAAGGCATCGTTGCCGATCAGGTGCGTCGGAACCTGCCCGGTCAGGCAGACAACCGGGATACTGTCCATGAGCGCGTCGGTCAGGCCCGTGACCGCGTTGGTGGCGCCCGGCCCCGAAGTCACCAGCACCACGCCCACCTTTCCGGTGGACCGGGCATACCCCTCCGCCGCATGCACCGCGCCCTGTTCATGGCGGACCAGGATGTGCCGGACCGCGTTGGTCTTGAACAGCTCGTCGTAGATCGGAAGGACAGCGCCGCCGGGATATCCGAACACGACTTCGACACCCTGGTCCTGCAGTGCCTTGAGCACGATGGCGGCACCGGTCATCCGGGTCTGCGGTTCTGGGTCTGGCTGAGCGGCGGAAGTCATCACATGCCCTTTCCGCGAGCCGACAGGCTCGCCCTCCTGCGTCGCTTGCGCGGCGGGGCGGACCCTACCGCCTCGGGTGAATCCGGTCAACACGAAGGCCGTCCCCGTGGGGAGGAAAGGAACCGCCTTAGCTCGTCGAGCAGCCCGGCGGGCACCCCGACATCGCCGATCATCCCCGGGACCACCCGGTCGGCATGGAGCTGGTGGCGGAACCAGGTCGCCTGGCGCTTGGCGTAGCGCTTGGTGTGCCGGCGTGCACTCTCGCCCGCCTGCTCCAGGGTGAGGTGGCCAGCGAGGTGCGCCAGCAGTTCGGGCAGCCCGATCGCCTTCATCCCCGGCAGCGACGGGTCGAGACCGAGACCGGCGAGGGCGCGGGCCTCCTCGAGCGCGCCTCGCTCCAGCATGGCATCGAACCGCGCATCGCAGGCGGCGTAGGTTGCCTCGCGCGGCGGCAGCACCAGCACCACGAAGGCATCCGGCCCGCCGGTCGTGCGCTGCTCGCGCTGCCAGTCGGCGAGTGGACGGCCGGTCGCCTCCAGCACCTCCCGGGCGCGCACCAGCCGCTGGGTGTCCCCGTTGGTCAGCCGGGCGGCAGTTTCCGGGTCCCGGTCCGCCAGTTCGCGGCGAAAGGCGAGCCCGCCGATCGCCGCCAGCCGCGCCTGCGCCGCACGCCGGAAACGGCCCGGGATGTCGGGGATTGGCGCCAGACCCTCCAGCAACGCCCGCAGGTAGAGCCCGGTCCCGCCGCAGATCACCGGAACCGAGCCGCGCGCATGCGCCGCCGCGACCTCGGCGCGGGCGCGGTCCAGCCAGTCGCCGACCGAGCAGGGTCGAGCGATCGACCGGAACCCGTACAGGCGGTGGGGAGCGCGGGCGATCTGCCGGCGCCCGGGGCGCGACGTCAGGATGCGCAGTTCCTGGTAGACCTGCATCGAGTCGCTGTTGATCACCGTGCCGCCGAGGGTTTCGGCCAGCCGGAGTGCAAGCTCCGACTTGCCGCCCGCGGTCGGTCCCGCGACGGCGATCACCGGGAGACGGTGTCGTTGGGGCCGGCTGTCCATTGCCCCCGCGATAGGCAATACTCCGCCGCAATGCAATATGCCCTTACCCTGACGGCGGACCCGGTCTCGCGCCCGCTCGGCCCCGAACACGTGCGTGAGGCCGTCGCAGCGCTGCGTGCGGCAGGCGCCCGGCACCAGGGCACCACCTGGCTCGGGCGCGGCTGCGCACTTGACCTCGTGCTGGCCGCACCGGCCGCGGACCCGGTCCGCGCGGGCGTGGATCACGCACTTGCCGGCGCCGGGGTGGATATCGCCATCCAGCCGGCGGCGGGACGCCGCAGGCGCCTGCTCGTCGCCGACATGGATTCGACCGTCATCGGCCAGGAGACGCTCGACGAGCTCGCCGACATGGCGGGTCTGCGCGAGAAGGTGGCACCGATCACCGATCGGGCCATGCGTGGCGAGATCGACTTCGAGGCCGCCCTGCGCGAGCGGGTCCGGCTGCTCGCGGGACACCCGGCGGCGCTGCTCGCGACCCTGGTTGAACAGCGGATCACGCTGACGCCCGGCGCCGGTGTGCTGGTCCGCACGATGCGCGCGCACGGCGCCCGGACCGCGCTGGTCTCGGGCGGCTTCACCGCGGTCACCGGACCGGTGGCGCACCGCGCCGGGTTCGATGTCCACCACGCCAACCGCCTTGTGGTGGTCAACGGCAGGCTCACGGGAACGGTCGAGAACCCGGTGCTCGGGGCCGACGCCAAACGGGCCATCCTGCACCGGCTGTGCAGCGAGTGCGCGATTGCGCCCGTCGACGCGCTCGCGGTGGGAGATGGGGCGAACGACATGCCGATGCTTGCGGCCGCCGGCACCGGGGTGGCGTTCCGGGCCAGGCCGCGGGTTGCGGCGTCGGCGCGGTTTCGCGTCGACCACGGCGACCTGACGGCCCTGCTCTACCTTCAGGGTTTCAGGGAGGACGAGTTCGCCGGCCACGGTGCCGTCGGCAATCCCCGGGCGAGCCAGCCCGGCTGACGCGGTTCCGTCAGCCGAGACCGGCCGAGCATGCCCTCGCGCACCGAGTAGACATGGCGATACCCCGCCCGGTCGAGCCAGGAGGCGGCCCTGGCCGACCTCGCGCCGCTGGCGCAGATCAGGGCCACCCGGTCGTTCGCCGGATCGAGCCCGAGGGACCGCACCCGTTCCAGGAAACCGGCGCGTCCACCGGGCCCGTTGAAGTCCACGAGCCCGGCCCCGGGCGGGATGCCTGTGCTACGCCACTCCGCCGGGGTCCGTACGTCGATGATGAACAGTGTTCCGTTTCTCGCACCGTGCCAGGCGTCCGCAGCGGTCATCACCTCCTGCTGCGCCTGCGCACCGGCACGGTGAGGAAGGAGGGCCGTGAACAGGGGGATCGCGAGCACGAGCAGCAGCGCCACGATCGCGGCACTTCCCGGCACGACGCTGCACCGTGCGGTCCCTGATCCTGTGAGACACCCCCCGATCACGGCTTCTCCTCCTCGACCGGACCCGTGCTACTCGCGCTTCAACCCGATCGCGATGAAGATCAGGTTGTCGTTGCGCCTGATCGCCAGCAGGACCGCGCTTTTGCCGGGGTCCCCGGCAGTATCCGCCACGACGTCCTCGAGTTGCCGCGCACCTGTGACCTTCTCGCCTCCGGCGAGTTCGATCACGTCGCCCGGTCTGATCCCCTGTTCGGCAGCCGGACCGTCGGGGTGCACCTCGAGCACCAGCACACCGCTGGCATCGGCATCGATCTGCCACTTCTTTTGCATCATGGCATCCAGGTCCACCACGGTCAGGCCGATCTCGTCAAGCCGTACCGTGACCGGGCCATCGGTCTGCGCGGTCTGCGCGGTCTGCGCGACGTCGGCGAGTTCACCCACTCGCACCTTCAGGGTCTGCTTTCCGCCGTCGCGCCAGACGACGACATCGACCACGGTGCCCGCGGGCGTGCGCGCTACCATCAGCGGGAAGGACCGCATGGTCCCGACCGGCTTGCCGCCGAATTCCAGGATCACATCCCCGACCTTCAGTCCCCCTCCCTCGGCGGGACTGTCCTCGCGCACGTTGGCGACCAAGGCTCCCATCGCCTCCTCCAGGCCCACGGATTCGGCGATGATCGGCGTAACCGTCTGGATGTGAACCCCGAGCCAGCCCCGTTTCACGACCCCGTCCTCGCGCAGGTCGTCGATGACCGTCATGGCCAGGCGGCTGGGCACCGCGAAACCGATCCCGACCGAGCCGCCGCTGCGGGTGAAGATGGCGGTGTTGATCCCGACCACCTTGCCATCCAGGTTGAACAGCGGCCCGCCCGAATTGCCGGTATTGATCGAGGCGTCGGTCTGGATGAAGTCGTCGTAGGATCCCTGGTGGATGTCGCGGCCCCGAGCCGAAACGATTCCCGCGGTCACGGTGCCGGACAGGTTGAACGGATTGCCGATCGCGAGCACCCAGTCCCCGACCCGCACGGTGTCGGAATCTCCGAACTCCACCGCCTGCAACTCGCTGTCGCCGGGTTCGATCTTGAGCACCGCAACGTCGGTCTTCTCGTCCGAGCCCTTCACGGTCGCATCGAACACCGTCCCGTCGTGCAGCCTGACCTTGATCTTGCCGGCATTCACGATCACGTGGTGGTTGGTCACCACGTGGCCGTCGCCGTCAATGATGAACCCCGACCCCAGCGCGTAGGTCGGCCTGCTGTCGGGATCGTTGGGAATGAAGCGGTCCTGGAAGTTCTTGAACCACTCGCTGAACGGCTGGTCCTTGGGCGGGACATCGCCCTGATACGGCCCCTGCCCGCCGTTGCGTTCGCCCTGGCTCGTGATCGTGTGAATGTCCACCACCGCCGGCGCCAGTTTCTCGACCAGGTCGGCAAAGCTCTGCGGCATCGACCCGTCGTGGGCGCGCACCGGGATGGCAACCGCGACCAGAACGAGGGCCGCGACCACATGCACCAGGAAGCGCGACACCGACCGGATCCGCCGGTCGGCCACCGCCTGCGTGTGCGTGTTCATGCTCCGTCTCTCCTCGTTACCGTTGTTTCGGGGAACCCTGCCGGGCGTTGCGCATGGTTCGTGTTGCCCGACGGGAACAAGGATAGACCGTGCTTTCGGCAGAAAAGTGGCAGCCCGGGCCGCACCGGCACACCCCGCACCTATCCCCTGATCGCCCAGACGGCAACGACGCCGACGGCCACGGCGACCACGCCGCACACGCGCAGCGTGCGGTCCGGTATCTCCATCATGCGGGTCAGCATGTCGCGCATCGCGACCGGAAACAGCGCATACAGGGCACCCTCGATGACGAGCACCAATGCCAGGGCGGTCAGCAGGTCCCGCATGGGCGGATCATTCCTACTGACCGGTCAGTGACGGCCCGCCCCCAGTTATATCATTGAAGTACCGGAAAAAATCACTGTTGGGCGTGAGGACCATCGTCGTGTCGGCCGACGCCATGGATTCCCGGTACGCCTGCATCGAGCGGTAGAAGGAGAAGAAATCGGGGTCCTTGCCGAAGGCGTCGGCGTAGATCTTGATCGCCTCGCTGTCACCCACGCCGCGCAATGTCTCCGCTTCCTTGCGCGCCTGGGCCAGGATCACGACCTTCTGCTTGTTGGCATCGGCCCGGATCCCTTCGGCGAGTTCGAAGCCCCGGGCCCGGAACTCCTTGGCCTCGCGTTCGCGCTCGGACTTCATGCGGTTCTCGATGTTGGACCGAGTCTGTTCCGGGTAGTCGGCGCGGCGCACGCGGACCTCCACGATCTCCATTCCGAACCGGGTCACCGCGTCGTTCACCGCCTTTTGAATGTCGACCATGATCGTCGCGCGTTTCTTGGAAAGGATATCGAGCAGGTTCTCGTTGCCGAGCACCCGGCGCAGGGAGGAATTGATGATCGGGCTGAGCTTGCCCGGCACCCCCGAGATTTGCCTGGTGGTCTGGAAGAACAGCAAGGGATCGGTAATGCGGTAGCGGGCGTAGGAGTCGACATCGAGGCGCTTCTGGTCGGCCAGGATCACCCGTTCGGTGGGCGGATCGAGGTCAAGCACGCGCTTCTCGTAGTAGACTACCTCCTCGGCGAACGGGATCTTGAAGTTCAGGCCCGGCTCCTGGATCGTCTTCTGCGGCTTGCCGAAGAACAGGACAATCGCCTGCTGGGTCTGTTCGACGATGAACATCGAGCTGGTGACCAGCACGCCGAGCACCACGATCAGGCCGCCGATAAGGGCGAAGAATCGGGTCATCGTGTTGTGCTCCCGTCCTGCTCTGCGGTGCGTTTCTGGATCTCGGGCAGTGGCAGGTAGGGTATAACGCCCGTCCCCCCCGCCCCACCGGCAGCATTGTCGATAATCACCTTGTTGACCCCCTGCAGCACCTGTTCCAGCGTCTCGAGATAGATGCGCTTGACCGTGATGTCCTTGGACACCGCGTAGGCCTGATAGACGGCATCGAACCGGTTGGCGTCACCCTGGGCCCTGGTGACGACCGACTGGCGGTAGCCCTCGGCGCTCTGCGTCAGCTGCTGGGCCTCGCCTCGTGCCCGGGGAACGATATCGTTTCGGTAGGCTTCCGCCTCGTTCTTCAGCCGGTCCATGTCCTGGCGTGCGCGTGACACCTCGTCGAAGGCGTCGATGACGTTCTTCGGCGGCAGCACCTCGAGCAGCTGTACCTGGCGGACCTCGATACCGGCCAGATACTCGGTCATCAGCGTCTGCAAGGCTTCATGCGTCCGGCTCTCGATGTCCTCGCGCCGGCTGGTCAGCGCTTCCTGAATCGGGGTCTGGCCGACGATGTCGCGCATGACCGACTCGGCGGCCATCTTGATGGTCTCGTCGGGGTTGCGGATGTTGAACAGGTAGTTCGGCGCGTCCGAGATTTTCCAGAACACGACGAAGTCGATGTCGACAATGTTTTCGTCGCCGGTGATCATCTGGCTTTCTTCGGGCACATCGCGAACCGACGTGGCGCGCCGAGTAGCCTCGCCGGAGGTCCGCAAGCCGATCTCGATCCGGTTTTCCGCCGTCACGTCCGGCCGGTAGATGTTGCCGATGGGCGACGGCCAGTTCCAGTGCAGTCCCGGCTGGGTGGTGGTACCGGTGAAGCGGCCAAGCACCAGCGGTACGCCTTCCTGGTTGGGCTGGACCCGGTAGAAACCGTTGGCAACCCAGATCGCGATCAGGGCCAGCAGCGCGACAATCACCAGTCGCCGTCCCCTGAACCCGCCCGGGATCAGTCTGCGCAATCGCGCCTGACCACGCCGGATGATGTCATCGATATCCGGCGGTTGCGGGCCACCGCCGCCGCCACCGCGGGGAGGGCGCGACCAGGGCGAACCGCCGCCACCCGACCCGCCGCCGCCGCCGCCCCAGGGGCCGCCACCTTGATTGTTCCATGACATGGTACGCTCTCCTGCAGGGACCCGGGAGCAACGGCCTGTTTCTAGCAGAGGCGCACCGTCGCTTGCAAAAGTAATCGCCTCCGGCCGATATAGGGACAGGGCGATTGCGCAGGGACAGGATCCATGGCCGAAGTCACCGAACAGCAGGTTCTCGACGCGTTGAGCGGGGTGACCGACCCGGACCGTGGCGGCGACATCGTCAGTCTCGGGATGGTGAGCGGGCTCACGATCCGCGACGGCAATGTCGGGTTCGCCATCGAGGTGGACCCGAAGAGGGGTCCGCAACTCGAACCGGTGCGCCGGGCGGCCGAGCAGGCCGTGGACCGGCTTGCGGGGGTGGTGTCGGTCACCGTGGTGCTGACGGCGCACCGGGCGCCGGCATCCGGCGCCAGGCCGGCTGCCAGCCGGCAGCAGGGGCGCGGGGCGGGTCCCGATGTCGGGGCCATCGTGGCCGTCGCCTCGGGCAAGGGCGGCGTCGGCAAGTCGACCACCGCCGTCAACATCGCCGTGGCACTGGCCGAGAGCGGTCTCGCCGTCGGCCTGCTCGACGCCGACATCTACGGTCCGTCACTGCCCCGCATGCTGGCGATCACTGACAAGCCCAGCACCCGTGACGGCAAGATCCTGCAGCCGATCCGGAAGTTCGGACTGACCTGCATGTCCATCGGCTTCCTGGTACCGGAGGACACGCCGACGATCTGGCGCGGGCCGATGGTGATGAGCGCGCTCGAACAGATGATGCGCGACGTCGACTGGGGACGCCTCGACATCATGGTCGTCGACATGCCGCCGGGCACCGGCGATGCCCAGCTCACGCTGTCGCAGCGCGTACCCCTCGCCGGTGTCGTGATCGTGTCCACCCCGCAGGACATCGCACTCGTCGACGCGCGCAAGGGGCTCAACATGTTCCGCAAGGTCGACGTGCCGGTCCTCGGCCTGGTGGAGAACATGAGCATGTTCGTCTGCCCGCACTGTGGCGGCGAGAGTCCGATCTTCGGCCATGGCGGCGCCCGCGCCGAGGCGGACCGGCTCGGCGTCGACTTCCTGGGCGAGGTGCCGCTGCACATCGACATCCGCACCACGTCGGACGGTGGAACCCCGATCGTGATCGCGGACCCGGACGGGCCGCACGCGCGCGCCTACGTCGCCATCGCCGGGGCGGTATGGGACAGGGTGGGCAGCGTGCGTCGCGAGCCGCCGCGGATCGTCATGAACTGACCCTGACCCGGGTGATGTAGCTGTATTCGGGCCCGTCCGGGGTCTCCCGCGGCTGTCGGCACGGTCCCCGCTCGATCCGCCACTGCCCCGGCGGCAGTTCCGGGAAGAACGCGTCGCCCCCGGGCGCGCAGTGGACCACGGTCTCGTGGATCCGCACCGCGCTGGCAAGCGCCGCGGCGTAGATCCGCTCGCCGCCGAAGGCGATGACCTCGCGCGCGCCGCATTCCGCAGCACGCCGCCGCGCCGCTGCGAGCGCGGCCTCGAAGTCGGCGACGAGGTCGACGCCCCCGGCCACCGGTCCGCTGCGGCTCACCACCACCAGCCGCCGCCCGGGCAGCGGTGTCCTGCCCGGCCTGGCGGCCTGCTCGATCGACCGGTAGGTCCGTCGGCCCATGATCAGCGGCTTGCCCATGGTGAGCGCCCTGACCCGTCTGAGATCGCCCGGAATATGCCACGGCAGGTTCCCGTCCCGGCCGATCACCCGGTTCTCGGCGCGGGCAACCACGACGACCAGTTCCGCTTCACCTGCAGCCCGCATTTTCGTTTCCTGCCGTCGAACTCTTCCTACTGTCCCGGCCCGCCGCCCGCAACGCGGGCCCGGTTGAAGCTGCGCCGGTAGCGTGACGGAGTCGTGCCCACCAGGCGGCGGAAGTGATGGCGCAGGGTCTCGGCCGCTCCGAAGCCCGAGGCGGTGGCGATCTGCTCGACGCCGAGGTCGGTGGTTTCCGCGAGCTGGCAGGCGTGGGCCACCCGCTGACGAACCAGCCAGTCGGCCGGGGTTGCCCCGACACTCGCACGGAAGCGGCGCTGGAATGTGCGGCTGCTCATCCCGACGCGACGCGCCATGTCAGCCACGCTCACCGGTTCGTGCAGGTGCCGTGTCAGCCATACCAGCAGTTCCGCCAGCCTGCCGGAACCGGGTCCGAGCGGTGTCTCGACGAACTGGCGCTGGTCTCCGTCGCGCCACGGTGCGAACACCAGCCGGCGCGCCACGGCGTTGGCGACCGCCGTGCCGTGGTCGCGGCGCACGACATGCAGGCAAAGATCGAGTCCGGCGGCGCTGCCGGCGGAGGTGAGCACCCGCCCCTCGTCCACGAACAGCACGTTGCGATCGACCCGGACCTGCGGATACATCCCGGCCAGCGTGTCGGCGTAGCGCCAGTGGGTCGTGACACGGCGCCCGTCCAGCACCCCGGCCGCCGCCAGGACGAACACGCCCGAGCAGATCGAAACCAGCCGGCCGCCGCGTTCCGCCACCCGGGCCAGCGCGGTGCACATCGCCGCGGGCACCGGTTCCTCCGGTGAGCGCCAGCCGGGGACGATGACGGTGTCGGCCTCGTCGATCAGCCCCGGATCGAAGGGCGCGCGGACCGCGAGCTCGCCCGCCGCGCTCAGCGGGCCCGGTTCGACGGCACAGACCCTGAACCGGTACCAGGGACGATCGAGTTCCGGCCGCGGCAGGCCGAACACCTCGTGCACGCAGCCGAACTCGAAGGTGCACAGCCGGTCGTAGGCGAGGGCCACGACCGTGGAATGGAAGCGGGGTGCGGACATGACTGGCGCATTCTTGCCGATATCTGGCATCGCCGCCACTGGAACGATGCGGTCCGCAGGCCATGCTCGCGCACCGGACACCCGCAGGAGAAACGCCATGCTCAGGCTCCATGATTCGCAGGATTCCGGCAACGGCTACAAGGTCCGCTTGCTGCTCGCACTCCTCGGCCTGACCTACGAGCGCGTCGAGGTCGACATCCTGAACGGCGACTCGCGGACACCCGGGTTCCTTGCCATGAACCCCAACGGACGCATCCCGGTGCTCGAGCTCGGCCCCGACGGCCCTCTCGCCGAGTCGAACGCCATCCTGTGGTACCTGGCCGAGGGCACGCGGTTCCTGCCCTCGCACCCGCTCGCGCGTGCCCGCACCCTGCAGTGGATGTTCTTCGAGCAGTATTCCCACGAACCGAACATCGCGGTCGTGCGGCACTGGATCTGTCACCTCGGGCTCGACGATGCACGCCGGGCCCAGCTGCCGGCCCGGCGCGCCGGCGGCCACGCGGCTCTCGCGGTGATGGAGACACATCTGGCCACCGCGCCCTGGTTCGGCGGCGGGGCCATGACCGTGGCGGACATCGCGCTGTTCGCCTACACCCACGTCGCCGGCGAGGGAGGATTCGAGCTGGCGGGCTATCCGGGCGTCACCGCCTGGCTCGAGCGGGTCGCCGGCCAGCCGGGCCACTGCCCGATGCTGCCGGCGCCGACGGGCACCGTCTCGCCCCCGGCCGGCGGATGATCGGCGCCCGGCGCCCCGCTATGGTGGGTGCGTGGGTCCGCCACGCCATCAGCATCGTCGACGTGTTCATCTCGCCGTCGCGCCCGCTGGCCGTGCTCACCCGTACCGGGGGGATCCGCCCGGCGGCATCGCGCTGCAGCCGGCCACGACCCACTGTGTCGATACCGGTCGCTGGGCCACGGTCGTGCCCGAGCACTCGATCCAGACCGTGGCCGAGGGTCTGCTGGAGGAACGCTACGACAGCGGCCTCACTGCCCTGTCACTGGCCACGGAACACCCCGGCCGGTTCACGATCGACACGATGCTCGGGACCATCGACGACGCCTGGATGGTGTACGGACGCGAGGCTGTCGCCGACGGGGGCCTGGTCGCCTGGGACGACAGCCCGTTTGTCCGCCGACTGCGCCGGTAGTCAGACCGCGACCGGGGCGGCGATCCGCGGATGGGGCTCGTAGCCGGAAAGTTCGAAGTCACCGGGTTCGAAGCCGAACAGGTCCGTCCGTTCGGGGTTGAGGTGCATCCGCGGCAGCGCGCGCGGCGTGCGCGAGAGCTGGAGACGTGCCTGCTCGAGGTGGGTGAGGTAGAGATGGGCGTCGCCGAGCGTGTGCACGAGGACGCCGGGCGCGAGCCCGCAGACCTGCGCGACCATCATGGTCAGCAGCGCGTAGGAGGCGATGTTGAACGGCAGTCCGAGGAACACGTCGGCGCTGCGCTGGTAGAGCAGGCACGACAGGGTGCCCTCGGCGACGTGGAACTGGAACAGGCAGTGGCACGGAGGCAGCGCCATGCGCTCCAGGTCGCCCGGGTTCCAGGCCGTGACCACAAGCCGGCGCGAATGCGGCGTCTCCCTTATGTCGCGAAGCAGCCGGGCGACCTGGTCCACCGTCTCCCCGTCGCGGGTCGGCCATGACCGCCACTGGTGCCCGTAGATCGGCCCGAGGTCACCGTTGGCGTCGGCCCATTCATCCCAGATCGTGACACCGTGTTCCTGCAGCGCGCGAACGTTGGTGTCGCCGGCCAGGAACCACAGCAGCTCGTGGACGATCGACTTCAGGTGCACCCGCTTGGTCGTGAGCAGCGGGAACCCGGCCGCCAGGTCGAAGTGCATCTGGCAGCCGAAAACGGCCAGCGTGCCGGTACCGGTGCGGTCGTCGCGCCTGGTGCCCGTCCGCAGGACCCGGTCCATCAGGTCAAGGTACTGCTGCATCGGCCCTCCTCCCCACCCCATTGGTACCCGGACCGCGGGCGCGTGGAAACAGCACAGGTGCCCGGCCGGCGCTTGGTCGCATCATGGTCTTGGACCGGCCGGCCGGAATGACTATATTGGGTGGTGTCGGGAAACCGACTATGGCGATAAACGACGCGTGGAATAAGCGTTGCGGACCCGGGGGCAGTACCCGGCGCCTCCACCATTCCTGCCGCATGCGGCAGATCCGCGGGGGCGAACCAGGATCGACGTGCGTGGTAAAGGCGTGGCCTTCGCCCGGCATGGTACCGCCGTTACCGGGCCACATGATAGTTGCGAACGACAACTATGCGGAGGCGCGCCTCGCCGCGTAAGCGGTCGGGTAGTCTCAAATGAAGTCCGGCGGGTTCGCACCCGCCGGCGGGGTCTGGGGCGCACCTGGCAACAGAAGCGCCCCGCTTCACGTGACCCCTTCCGGGTCCGGGGACCGGAGAGGAGCAAGGTCGGGCCATGTCGGACCAGGGGTTCAGATACGATTTGATGATCGAGGACGCGCTGCTCGGCGTGGTCCGACGGATCATGCGCCAGGCAGAGGCCCGGGGACTGCCGGGCGATCATCACTTTTACATCACCTTCAGGACCGGGCACCCGGGGACGGACATCCCGGCCGTCCTGCTCGAACGCTACCCGGACGAGATGACCATCGTCCTGCAGTACCAGTTCTGGAACCTCGAGGTGCACGACGACCGCTTCGAGGTCATGCTCAGCTTCAGCGAGCGGCGTGAACGCCTCGTGATCCCGTTTGCGGCCGTGACTGCCTTCGCCGATCCCTCGGTGAAGTTCGGCCTGACCTTCAAGGTGTCCGATGCGTCGCCGCCGGAAGACGACGACGACACGGGCGGGGAGAACCCCGGCGAAGTCATTTCCCTCGACCACTTCCGGCGCAAGCGGTAGGCCCATGTCAGAAATGAAGTACACCGAGATGTTCCCGCTGGGCGAGGACACAACCGCGTATCGCAGAATCGATGGGGACTTCGTCTCCACCGACACCCTCGGCGGCCGTGACATCCTGACCGTGCGTCCCGAGGCGCTGACCACGCTGACCGAGCAGGCTTTCAAGGACATCTCGCACCTGCTGCGCCCCGGCCACCTCGCGCAGCTGCGCGCCATCGTCGATGCCGACGACGCCTCGCCCAACGACCGGTTCGTGGCGATGGAACTGCTGAAGAACGCCAATATCGCGGCTGCCGGCGTGCTCCCGATGTGCCAGGACACCGGCACGGCCATCGTCATCGGCAAGAAGGGACAGAACGTCTTTACCGGGTTCGACGACGAGGAGGTAATCGCGCGCGGGGTGTTCAACACCTATCGCACCCACAACCTGCGCTACAGCCAGCTCGCGCCGCTCGACATGTTCACCGAGACCAACACGGCGACCAACCTGCCGGCCCAGATCGAACTCCATGCCACGCCGGGTGACAGCTACGACTTCGCCTTCATCCAGAAGGGCGGCGGATCGGCCAACAAGTCGTTCCTGTACCAGCAGACCGCCGCGATCCTGAATCCCGAGGCGCTGACCCGGTTTCTCGACGAGCAGATCCGCACGCTCGGAACCGCCGCCTGCCCGCCCTATCACCTCGCGGTGGTGATCGGCGGGACCTCAGCCGAGTTTACGCTGAAGACCGTGAAACTCGCCTCGATCCGCTACCTCGACGGCCTGCCGACCAGTGGCAGCGAGTCCGGCCACGCCTTCCGGGACCTCGAGATGGAGCAGAAAATCCTCGCCATGACCCGCGAGATGGGCATGGGGGCGCAGTTCGGCGGCCGCTACTACTGCCACGATGTCCGGGTCATCCGGCTGCCCCGGCACGGAGCCTCGGTCCCGATCGGCCTCGGAGTCTCGTGTTCCGCCGACCGCCAGGCGCTGGGCAGGATCACGCGGGACGGGGTATTCCTCGAGCAGCTCGAGACCGATCCGTCGCGCTACCTGCCCGAGGTCGACGAGAGCCAGGTTTCCGACGACGTGGTCGAGATCAACCTCGACCAGCCGATGGCGGAGATCCGGCGGATCCTCGGGCAGTACTCGATCAGGACCAGGGTCGCGCTGACCGGGCAGATGATCGTTGCCCGCGACCTCGCCCATTCCAGGCTCAAGGCCCGGCTCGACGCCGGCCAGCCGCTGCCGGACTACGTCAAGAACCACCCGATCTATTATGCCGGCCCGGCCAAGACCCCGGACGGCATGGCCTCGGGCTCGTTCGGTCCCACCACCGCCGGGCGCATGGACTCCTACGTCGAGCCCTTCATGGCCGCCGGCGGCAGTTTCGTCACCCTCGCCAAGGGCAACCGTTCCCCGGTTGTCCGCGACGCCTGCCGCAGGCACGGCGGGTTCTACCTCGGCTCCATCGGCGGCGCCGCCGCGATCCTGGCGCTGAACTCGATCCGCAAGGTCGAGGTCGAGGAGTACCCGGAACTCGGCATGGAAGCGGTCTGGCGCATCGAAGTCGAACGGTTCCCCGCCTTTATCGTCGTGGACGACAAGGGCAACGACTTCTTTGCCGCAACCTGATCCCCGGATCCCCCCGCACCAGGCACCGTCTTCCGCATGATCGACCTCTGGATCCCGATCACGGTCGCGGCCGCGTTCTCGCAAAACCTGCGCTCGGCACTGCAAAAGCACCTGAAGTCGCGCCTGAGCACCGGCGGGGCCACCTACGTGCGCTTCTTCTACGCTGCGCCCCTTGCCGTCATCTACGCACTCGCCCTGCACGGGATCGCCGGCCTGCCGGCACCGATGCCCGGCCTCGCCTTCGCCATCTACGGGCTGATCGGCGGCGTGGCGCAGATCGCCGCCACCGCCCTGCTCGTGTCCCTGTTCTCGTTCCGCAACTTTGCGGTCGGCACCACCTATTCGAAAACCGAGACCGTCCAGGCCGCCCTGTTCGGCCTGGTCATCCTCGGCGACACGCTGACCACGGGCGCAATCATCGGCATCCTGATCAGCCTCGCCGGAGTGATGGCGATTTCGATGGCGCGCCAGGAAAGAGGGTTTGCGAGCCTGCTGACCTCGATCACCGAGAAGAGCGCGCTCATCGGCATCGCGTCGGGCGCCGTGTTCGGCATCTCCGCAGTGTCCTACCGGGCAGCGGCGCTCTCGCTGGGCGGCGAGGGTTTCCTGATGCAGGCGGCCTTCACCCTTGCCTGCGTAACCCTGGTGCAGACGGCCCTGATGACCGTCTACCTGGCGATACGCGAGCCCGCACAACTCGGCGCTGCGCTGCGCAACTGGAAGATCGCCGGACTGGTCGGGGTGAGCGGGGTGCTCGGCTCCGCCTGCTGGTTTACCGCCATGACGATCCAGAACGTCGCCTATGTCAGGGCGCTCGGACAGATCGAACTGGTCTTCACCTTCGCCGCGTCCTACATTTTCTTCAAGGAACGGCTCAATCTCGCGGAGTTCCTCGGAATCCTGGCCGTCGTGGCCGGCATTGTGGTTCTCCTGATCGGACGGTGACAGGTAATGAGCAGCCATGGCGAGACCTTCCGTTGCGGACATGCGCTCACCACGGACCCCGGCGAGGCGGTTCGCCTGCTGACGCAACAGCTCGAGGGCCCGGCCCGGGGGCCCGGCATTCTCTACCTGTCCGGTCCGCTGGTCGGGGAAACCGGCACCGTGGTCTCGGGCCTGGCCGAGATGACCGGAATCACGGACTGGGTCGCGGCCAGCGGTCACGGCGTGATCGCCGGTACCGGGGAGCATTTCGACACCCCTGCCGCCGCCGCCATGGTGCTCGACGTCGGACCGGACGACTTCCGGCTGTTTTCCGGCGGCGCCGAGACCGGATCGGCATTGCGCAGCGATCACGGAGAATGGATCGAACGGGCGACCATGCCGCTGGCGCTCACCCACGTTAACCCCCGGCACCGGATGGCCGCCGCTGCGGTGCAGGGCCTGGCCGACGACACCGACAGTTTTCTGATCGGCGGCATCGCCGCGGACGGCCCGCTGCACCCGGGACAGGCCGATACCGCGGTCTCGGGTGTCGCGTTCTCCCCCGTCGGCGTGCGGGTGGAGACCGCGCTTAGCCAGGGCTGCACCCCGCTTGCGCGGGCGCACGAGATCACGCGGTGCGAGGACACGGTCCTGCTCGAACTCGACGGGCGACCGGCGCTCGACGTGTTCCTGGAGGAAATCGGTCCGGAACTGCGCGAGGACCTCCGCGCCTGTGCCGGGCGCATCTTTGCCGCCCTGCCGGTGCCGGGAGCGGACGACGGCGACTACACCGTGCGCCACTTGGTCTCGATCGATCCGCGAAACCGCTCTGTCGGGATTGCCGAGCGGGTGGCAAAGGGCGACGCGGTCCTGTTCTGCCGCCGCGACCAGGCCAGCGCGGTTGCCGACATGTACCGGATGACCGGAGACCTCAGGCGGCGGATCGGGGAGAGCGCCATTCGCGGCGGCATCTACGTGTCCTGCGCCGGGCGCGGCCCGAACCAGTTTGCCGCCCCGGAGCGCGAGACCGACATCATTGCCCGCGAACTCGGCGCCTTTCCGATGATCGGGTTCTTCGCCAACGGCGAACTGAGCCGCAACCAGATCTACGGCTATACCGGCGTGCTCACCCTGTTTCTGTAGCGCTACCTGCGTCCATCCTCGAGCAGCCGCCTGATCTCCGCCACCTCCTCCCTGAGCCTGCGCACTTCGTCCGCGGGCGGAGCCTGTTCGTCCCGGTTCAGTGACTGGATCGAGTCAATGATCACCGCGATGACCAGGTTGAGCACCGTAAAGCTCGAGAGCACGATGAACGGCACGAAGACGGCCCAGGCCCAGGAATGGACCTCCATCACCGGGCGGACGATCCCCATCGACCAGCTCTCCAGCGTCATGATCTGGAACAGCGTGTACATCGACACGCCGATGGTTCCGAACCACTCCGGGAAGGAGGCGGCGAACATCCTGGTCGACACGACCGAGAACACGTAGAACACCAGCATCAGCAGGATCGCGATCGAGGCGACACCGGGGATCGCGTGCAGCAGCGTGCCGACAACCCGCCGCATTCTCGGGATCGCCGAGACCAGCCGGAATGCCCGGAAAATCCTGAGCGCGCGGAGCACGACGAGCGAATCGCTGGCCGGGACCAGGGTCACCGCAACGATCACGAAGTCGAAGATGCTCCACGGATCGCGAAAGAACCGCAGTCCGTGCGCCCAGAGTCTGAGCAGGATCTCGACGACAAAGATCACCACCGCCACCCGCTCGAAGAGCTCGAGTGCTCCTCCGGCCACCGCCGAGACCCGCCCGGAGGTCTCCAGCCCGAGCGCGACCGAATTCAGCACGATCAGCGCGAGGATGGCATTCTGGAACCGGGGATGTTCCACCAGCCGGCGAACCGGGTCTCTGAGTGCCATGCGCGCCGCGTGCCTGCTGTCCGCCGGATGCCCGATATGTGTGAACCGCCGGCCGCGGTGTCAAGCACCGGTACGCAGCGAGGCGGAACGCCGGGCCGCGCTCGCGCCTGCGATCCGGCCGAACACGGCACCCGAGACGAGGCCGGTCCCGCCCGGGTAGTTGTAGTGGAACAGTCCGCCGACCATCTCGCCGCAGCAGTAGAGCCCGTCGATCGCCCGCCAGTCGGTCCCGATCACCCGGGCATCGCCGTCGATCCTGAGCCCGCCGAAGGTAAAGGTGATGCCGCCGGTTGCGGAGTAGGCGACGAAGGGGGGCTCATCGAGGCGAAGTGCCCAGTTTGTCTTGTCGGGATCAAGCCCTCTAGTCGACAGCCCGTCCTTGCGCGTCGGGTCGAACCCGTCGGCGTCGCACGCCGCCTCGTTGTATGCGTGGAGGGTGCGCAGCGCCCGGTCCCGGTCGTCGATGACGAGCTGTGCCACCAGTTCCTCCAGCGTGTCGCCGGAAATCGGCTCGCTCGTCGAGTAGCGCGGCTCGAGCAGGTGGACGGTCTTCTGGTCGAAGATCTGCCACGCAAGGCTGCCCGGCTGGCGCAGGATTTCGGCACCGTACTTGGCGTAGGTGTACATGCCCACGTCCTCGCCCTCGTCACAGAACCGCTCTCCGGCCCGGTTCAGCATCACCCCGTAGGGGTAGGACAACCGGTTCGACTTGTCGGTCCGCGCCCGGTCGGCAAAGTCGGGCCACTCGTTGGAGATCGGCGTGCTGTGACGTCCGGACCACTGGCCCCACGGCAGGGCTCCGATGGCGAGCGCCATGCGCAGACCGTCGCCCTGGTTGTGGGCAGTGCCGCGGACCTTGGCGTGGTCCCAGGGAGCCGCAAGGTACTGCGCCCGCCACTGCGCGTTGGCCTCGAAGCCGCCGCAGCCCAGCACCACCGCGTCGGCCGAGATCTCCTCGGGCCCGTCCGGTCCGCGGACCTCGACCCCGGCAACGGCGCCGCGGCGGTCGCGCAGCAGGCCGGTCACCCCGCTCGAATAGCGGATCTCGATGCCGTTGGCCTGCGTGGTGCTGAACCAGCCGGCGGACAGCCCGATGCCTTCGTGCAGGGCGCGGACGATCGCACCCTTCTGCCACTTCACCCGGTTGCCGACCCTGATGCCGGACAGCGCCGTGGCCGGCTCCATCGCCACGCCGCCGTGGTCATGCACCCAGCGAATGGTGTCGAAGGAGTTGCCGATCAGGATCGAGGCGAGTTCGGCATCCGCCTTGCCCCGGGTCACCCGGTTGAGGTCTGACAGGAAGTCATCGGCGGTGTAGGGCGGAACATCCTCGAAGAACCTCGGGATCTTGTCCTCGGCTCCGGGAACCAGGGCTTCGAGCTGGCGCGGATCGTCGAACGCGATCCTGAACAGCCCGCCGGAGAAGAAGGTGTTGCCTCCGCGTTCGCGCCGGTCCGCCTTCTCGAGGACCAGCACCCGGTCCGCCCCGGCTTCCCGCGCCGAGTTGGCGGCGGAGAGAGCCGCGTTTCCGGCACCGGCAACGATCACGTCATAGTCTGCCATCGACCTGTTCTCCCACGGGTTGGCACGGGTGCGTGCGTGACCGCAGCATAACCGCTCGAGGTGCCGGTCCGGCACCCCTCGCCCGCATCCTGCATGTATGTGGTCCCGCCGCGGCCTGTTCCGCAACCAGCGCACCATCCCCGACCGCCGCCCGGAGGCGGCCCGGGTTGCCGCAGGGTGCGCGCGGCATGATGCCGCGCCGCCGTTGATCTCCTGCCCATCGCCGTTGCTCCCGTCCGGAAGTGGAGGAGCAGCGGCGACCGCGCACCGTGTTCTCCGGGGCGAAGCTGCGCGTGCCGTTCGGGAAGACCCGCGGCGCAAGGCCGGGCGTCATGTCGCGGCAGACCTCGAAGCGCTTCTCCCGCAGCCGGGCGGTGAAGCGGACAGGACGAGCGACAAGGCTCTGAAGCGGCGGTCCTGTCCGCGGGCTTGCGCGATGGCGGGAGTGGACAGGACGTGCATCAACGATGGGTTACGTGTGTAATTGCGGGGTGGCAGTACCAGGACACCGTGTGGGAGCATCGCAATGAGTTCGAACCAGCCCGTAGACCTGCTGATCCGCGGTGGTACCGTGATCGACGGAACAGGCGCTCCCGGCCATGCCGCCGACGTCGCCATCCGCGACGACCGCATCGTGGCGGTCGGTCAGATCAACCACGCCGATGCCGACAGGGTTGTGGACGCCACCGGCCGCGTGGTCGCCCCCGGTTTCATCGATGTCCATACCCACGATGATCGGGCGCTGCTGTCCAACCCGACCATGGCCATGAAGGTCAGCCAGGGCGTGACCACCGTCGTCGCGGGCAACTGCGGTGTCAGCCTGGCGCCGCTGGTCGCCTCGGCACCGCCGCCGCCGCTTGACCTGATTGGCGCGCCCGGCGCGTTCCGGTACCACGCGGTCGACGACTACCTCGGCGAACTGGAAGCCGGACCCGCCGCCGTGAACGGCGCCTTTCTGGTCGGTCACTCGACGCTCAGGATCGGAACCATGGATTCGCTCGAACGCGCCGCCACCGACCGCGAGGTCACGGCGATGCGCCGGCTGCTCGAGGAAGGACTGCAGGCGGGGGCGATCGGATTGTCGACCGGGTTGTTCTACCGTCCCGCATTTCACGCTCCCACCAGCGAGGTGATCGAGATCGCCGCCGCGCTGAGAGCGCACGGTGCACGCTACGTGACCCACATGCGTGACGAGGGCGACCACGTCCTGCGTTCGCTCGAGGAAACATTCGAGATCGGGACCGCGACCGAATCCCCGGTGGTCATCTCGCACCACAAGGTCCACGGGCGGCACAACTTCGGCCGCTCGCGCGAGACCCTCGCCTGCATCGATGCCCACGCGGCGCATCACGACTGCACCGGTGTCGCCTTCGACGTCTACCCCTATGTCGCCTCCTCCACCGTGCTGAAGGCGGATTCGATCGAGGTCGCCGAGCGGGTGCTGATCACCTGGTCACGGGCGCGGCCCGACCTTGCGGGCCGCGACCTCGCCGATATCGCCCACGAGTTCGGATGCGACCTGCTGGCCGCTGCCGAGCGCCTCCAGCCGGCCGGCGCCATCTACTTCGCGATGGACGAGGATGACGTGCAGCGGATCCTGAGCCATCCGGGTGCGATGATCGGATCGGACGGACTGCCGCACGACGAGCATCCCCACCCGCGGCTGTGGGGAACCTTTCCGCGCGTGCTCGGACACTACTGCCGCGAAGTCGGGCTGTTTCCGCTCGAGGAGGCGGTCCGGCGCATGACCGGCTACCCGGCGGCGACCTTCGGTCTGGTCGACCGCGGCACGGTCCGGCCGGGCGTCTTTGCCGACATCACCGTGTTCGACCCGGATACGGTGCTGGACCGCGCCACCTTCGAGCACCCTGCAACTCCGGCGACGGGAATCGAATTGGTGCTGGTCAACGGCCGGACCGTCTGGCAGGACGGAGCCGTCACCGGCAATCGGCCAGGACGCGTGTTGCGCCACGGCGGCGCCTGAAGACGGGCACTATTCCCTTGCGGCCCCAGGCAGGGAGATCCCCGGGGTACGGGGCGTGCAGTCACCGAACAGCATCTGGCGGACCACATTCTCCTTGCAGGCCGCCCACGGGCGGTCGACACCGCCGCCGAGTTCCGACTGGTAGATCATCGCCAGCGCCAGCACGCCGATCACGGCCGCCAGGATCCACATGTTCCGGCTCATTGCACCGCTCCCGTGCGATCAGCGCGCAAAATTGTCGATATGGTCCGGCAACTCGTCGGTCGGAACATCCTGCTCCCGCACCACCTTGCCCCGGACCGAGATCCCGGCCTCGTGCACGGTCTCCGGCCGTCCCGAAACCAGGGGGTGCCACCACGCGAGCGGCTTGCCCTCGTGGAGCAGGCGGTACGCACATGTCGAGGGCATCCACGGCAGCAGATCGAGCACCTCGGGCGAGAGCACCACGCAGTCAGGCACCATGGTCTGGCGATTCTCATAGTCGCGGCACCGGCACGAGTGACAGTCGAGCAGCCGACAGGCGATCCGCGTGAAATAGAGTTCGTCGGTCAGGTCGTCGACCAGCTTGATCAGGCAGCAGCGGCCGCAGCCGTCGCACAGCGACTCCCACTGCTCGCGGGTCATCTGCGCCAGCGACCTGGTCTGCCAGAACGGCTTCTCGTCCTGTCCGTCGTCGCTCATCACGTGCCGCGTCCTTCCAGCAACCGCTCCAGTACCGGCAGCAGGTAGCCGCGGAATTGTGCCGGATTCTCGCTCATCGGGAAATGGCCCAATCGTTCCATGATCACGGTCCCGGCCCCCGGGATCCGGGCGGCGGTCCGCAGGGTGGCCTCCGGCGTGCACGAGTAGTCGTACTCGCCGGTCATGAGCCAGACCGGGCAGGCCGCGGTGTCGATCGCGCCGCTGTCACCGACAAACTCCGAGTCGGCGGTGCGGAAGAAGTGCATGTCGCCCCGGAACACCCCGCCGGCTCCCTGGTGGTAGTGCCACAGGGTTTCCCAGCGGAACTCGTCCGGGCTGTGCGGCGCGCACAGTCCGGAGACCAGGGCGCTGCAGAATTCACCGGTGTCGAACTGCGGATGTCCGGTCCAGCTGCTGTCGTACCAGGGTTCCGGCGTGTCGGTCCCCTCGAGCCCGATCACCCCGCCAAGCCTGTCGCCGCAGACCCGGGCGAGCCGGATCACCACGCGTCCGCCCATCGAACACCCCATCACCACCGGACGTTCGAGCCCGAGAGCTTCGATGAAGGTCATGATGATGTCGATGTAGAACCGGCCGGTCAGCCGGTATTCCTCGTCCTGCCATCCGGCGGGAGGGAGGGACTTGCCGTGCCACGGCATGTCGAACGCGATCACCCTGAACCGGTCGGTGACAGTCTCGTCGCACATGAGGTGGCGAAACTGGCCCGAATGCGCACCGGCGGTGTGCAGGCAGACCAGCGGACATCCCCGGCCCGCCTCCTCGAAGTAGAGCCGGTAGTCCCGGCCGTCGACCGGCACGGTCAGGTAACGCCCGACGATCGGTTCCGGCTCGATCATGACGCGTCGTCGCGCAGGCAGGACAGCACCGCCTTGACGTGTCCGAGATGAGCCAGAAGCACGTCGATGTCGCCCTCGATCCGGCAGTGGCCGAATCGGTTCATGGCAAAGATGTCGTGGAACCCCGGTTCGGGATATCGGCAGGCGAACTTCTGCCAGGTGCCGGCGGAAGCCCTGAGCGCAAAGCTCCACGACCGCATGACAAACGGCCCCTCCTCCACCGCCGCGACCCGGCCCCGATCAAGCTCGACCAGGAACGGCCGCTCGCCGATCTCGAGCAGGAAGGTAAACGATGCGCGGCGTCCGGCATGTACCAGGCCCGGCCTGGACCCGACCCGGGAGCCGAGGCCGGCGAGAACCTGCGCCACGTCGTTCACGAGATCGCCAGACCGTCGGCAGTGTTCAGGTGACGCCGTTCGAACTCGGTAATGTAGTCGCGGGTCAAGGGCACCGCGTCCAGCGACTTGGCGAGCTGGACCTGGAACACCATCAGCATGCGGCGGCGGAAACACACCTCGCACCCGTTCAGATACAGCTCCCACATGCGGCAGAACCGTTCGTCATACAGGGCCCGGGCCTTGTCCCGGTTTCTCTGGAAGGCCTGGTTCCACAGCCGCAGTGTCTCGGCGTAGTGGAGCCGCAGGATCTCGATGTCGGTCACGAGCAGCCCGGCCCGCTCGATGTGGACCATCTGTTCCGACAGCGCGGGTATGTAGCCTCCCGGGAAGATGTAGCGCGACATCCAGTCGTTGATCGGCCCGATCTTTCGGAATGCCCCGATGGAGTGAATGAGCGCAACACCGTTCTCGCGCAGCATTCGGGAGACCTGGGAATAGAAGGTTCCGTAGTTGGCGGGACCGACATGTTCGAGCATGCCGACCGAAACGATGCGGTCGTAGGTCTCCTCGACCTGGCGGTAGTCCTTCAGGTGGAACTGGACCCGGTTGCCGAGGCCCGCTTCGCGGACCATGCGGTTGCTGTAGTCATGCTGTTCGTGCGAGAGCGTGATCCCGTCAACCGAAAGGGACCCGAAGCGCGCAAGAAACATCCCCAGTCCGCCCCAGCCCGAACCGATGTCGAGCAGCCTGGTGCCGGTCTCGGGCAGAAGCTTGGCCGCGATGTGCAGCTTCTTGCGGTGCTGCGCGGCCTCGAGGTCCGCGTCCGGTTCGGCGAAATACGCGCATGAATATTGCCGGCCCCGGTCGAGGAAAAGCTCGAACAGCTCGTCCTTCAGGTCGTAGTGGTGCTCGACATTGCGCCGCGAACGCCACACCGGGTTGGCCGCCGCCACCAGCTTGATCCGGTCGCCGATCCAGGTCATCAGGTTGCGGAACCCGCCACCGCCCATCCTTTCGCGGGCATCGAACAGGATCTCGAGAAACTCGTAGACCGTGCCCTGTTCGAGCACCAGGTGCCCGTCCATGTAGGCTTCGCCGATCGCGAGTTCCGGCTGCACGATCAGACGCCGCAGGAAGCCGTGATCCGTCAGGCGGATCGCGACCTCCGGCCCTCCGTCTCCGACGAAACTGTGTCTGCGACCAGCCGCATCGGTGACGTGAAGCGTTCCGACACTGATGTGCCGGCCAATCAGGTCTAACGACAGCATCGGGCCTGATTCCCCGTGCATGGTCCGTACTACCGCTCTCTCATGCCTTGGCGCATCTCCCGGGGTCTTGTCAAGGTCTGCAACGGTTCGGTTCCGATCCGGTGTCTGCTATAGGGTCGGGCCGGATGACATGCGCACGGGGAGGCGTCAGGTGAAGACACGCACAATGGGACGGACCGGCTTCGAGGTGTCAGAGCTCGTGCTCGGCGCCGGCTGGGTCGGCGGACTGTTCCTGCACAAGGACCAGGAGACCATGCTGCGCACGCTCGAGTCAGGCCTTGACGCCGGCATCAACTGGATCGACACCGCCGAGAACTATGGAAACGGCGAGTCCGAGAGCAACCTCGGCGCCCTGCTGCGTCAGCTGGACGCGGCACGCCAGCCCATGATCTCGACCAAGGTGGCGATTGACATGACATCAAACGAGAGCATCGGCTCCCAGGTCGACCGTGCCATCGACGCCAGCCTGTCCCGCCTCGGCCTCGACCGGGTCGAGCTCTACCAGCTGCACAACCCGGTGCGCGCCGAACCGGACGGACGCCACATCAGTCCTGCCGAGGTGCTTCGGAACGACGGTGTCGCCGAGGCGCTGCACCGGCTTCGCGATGACGGGCGCACCGGCGCCATCGGACTGACCGCACTCGGCGATGTCGATCCGCTGCTCGAGATCATCGACACCGGTTTGTTCGACACGGCCCAGATCTACTACAACATGCTCAATCCGAGTGCCGCACTGCCCGCCGGCGCCGACTGGCACGGCCACCGGTTCTGTGGTCTGCTCGACTGCTGTGCGGCGCATGACATGGGCACAATGAACATCCGGGTGATGGCAGCCGGTGTGCTGGCCAGCGACGAGCGTCACGGCCGGGAAGTCCCGGTGATCGCGGATACCGATCTCGACCTGGAAGGGCGGCAGGCGAGACTGCTGGCGAACGAACTCGGCTCAACCCACGGCACCCGGGCCCAGGTCGCCGTTCGCTACGCGCTCGCAGCCCGGCATATCTCCTGTATCGTGCTCGGTCTCGCCGAGCCCGAACACCTCGAACTGGCGCTGGAGGCCGTCGAGCGCGGACCGCTGTCGGATGAAACCCTGGACCGTATCCGGCACACGCAGGAAACGGGATTCGCCACCGCGTAGTCCCCGCGAAACGGCCGTGTCAGGGCGGTGCCACTCCGCGCAGCGCCCTCCAGACCCGCCAGGGTGTTGCCGCTCCCTCGAACTCCGTGACCCCGGTACCGGCCAGGGCATCGAGCAGTGCATTGTGGATCGCGGGCAGCCCGGCGCACACCGCCGCCTCGCCGCACCCCTTCACCCCGAGCGGGTTGGTGGTGCACAGCGTGTGACTGAAGTCGAGGTTGAAGCCGACCATGTCGTCCGCCCGCGGCAGCGGGTAGTCCATCAGCGAGCCGGTCAGCTGCTGTCCACTGTCGGGATCGTACATCGCCTGCTCGAGCAACGCCTGTCCCAGTCCCTGGGCGATCGACCCGTGCACCTGGCCGGCGGCAATGGTCGGGTTGACCAGCACGCCGTAGTCGTCGACCGCGGTATAGCGGTCCAGCCGGATTTGGCCGGTCTCCGGGTCGATCTCGATCTCCACCACGTGGGCACCGTTGGGAAAGGTCAGGTGCTCACGGGTCCAGGCGTGGCCGCGATCAAGCGGCCGGCCGTCGCGCCGCACCAGTTCCGCGAGATCGAGGAGACCGATGGCGCGGTCGGTGCCGACGATCGCGAATTGGCCATCGGCGTAGCGGATGTCGTCGACCGCCGCCTCGAGAACCGCGGCCGCCTCTTCGCACCCCGTCTCGATGATCTTCTCCGCCGCCCGGCAGATCGCCGTCCCGGCCATGTAGGTCGACCGCGAGCTGCCATGCCCGCCACCGAACGCGATGAGGTCGGTATCACCCTGTCCAAGCGTGACCAGGGCATCGTCGATACCGAGGCGTTCGGCGAGGATCTGCGCCATGGTGGTCTCGTGACCCTGGCCGATCGACTGGGTTCCCGTCACCAGGAAGATGCCGCCGTTCTCGAAGCGGATGTCGACATTCTCGTGCGGCGAGCCGCCGGTACCCTTGATGTGGAAGGAGATGCCAAGCCCGCGCAGCATGCCCCGGGCCTCGCTTGCGGCCCGGCGCTCGCCAAACCTCTCGATCGCCGCGCGGCGGACCACCGCATCCAGGGTCCGGGGAAAGTCGCCACTGTCCACGGTTTCGCCCAGCGCGTTGACGATCGGCATCGCGTCCGGTGCAAACAGGTTGCGCCTTCTCAGCGTCACCCGGTCGAACCCGCACTCCCGGGCCGCGGTATCGATCAGCCGTTCCATGACATAGTTGGCCTCGGCGAATCCCGGAGCCCGGGTGACCCCGACCGGGGTGGTATTGGTCGCGACCACGCAGACCGACAGCGAAATCGCCGGAATGTCGTAGACGGTACCGGCAAGATGGGCGAACAGTAGGCAGGCGATCGACCCCATGCCGCCGACCATGTAGGCGCCGATGTTGGCGTCGCTCTCGATCCCGAGCGCCAGGAACCGCCCCCCGGCATCAAGCGCCAGTCTGGCAACGGCGTGCTGATCGCGTCCCTGGTGGTCGGCGAGGAACACCTCGCTGCGGGTCGCCATCCACTTGACCGGGCGCCCGGTCCGCCGCGCCGCCCAGGCCACGAGCGGGTATTCGGGATAGGCGAAGTTCTTCGATCCGAACCCGCCGCCGACGTCACGTGCGACGAAGCGGACCAGCGATGCCGGAACCGCGAGGGCGGCGGCGGTTACGTCACGGATGCCGTGGATATTCTGGCTCGAGACGGTGAGGTGGTAGCGCTCACCATCCCAGCTGGCCACCGCGCCACGCGGTTCCATAGGGTTGGTGATGATGCGGTGGTTGTGCAGCCGGCAGGTCACCGTGTGGGCAGCCGCCTCAAAGGCGGCGTCCACGGCCCCGGCATCGCCAGTGTGCCACGCGTGGTAGAGGTTTCCCGGGACTGCGGCCGAGAGTTCGGGCGCTCCCGGCGCGCGCGCCTCTGCCGGTGTGAGGACCGCCGGCAGAGGCCGGTAATCCACCACCACCTTCTCGGCCGCATCGACCGCAGCCTGCAGGGTCTCCGCCACCACCAGCACGACCGCCTCGCCGACGTGGCGGACCACCCCGTCTGCGAGCAGGGGCTGGGGCAGGAAGGCAAACGGCTCGCCCGACTTCGGGTTCGAGGTGAACACGGGCTGCAGCGGTTCCAGCCCGTCATCCGCCGCTGCGGCCGCATCCAGCACCGCCAGCACTCCGTCGGAAGCCCGGGCCTCCCCGAGTCCCACCCTCTCGATGCGGGCATGGGGATGCGGCGAACGGACGAACACCGCGCAGGCACAGCCGGGAAAGGCAATGTCGTCGAGGAACTCTCCCCGGCCGGTGAGCAGTCGCGCATCCTCCCGGCGCAACGGGGCGTCCCCGAGTGCTGCACCTGCTGCCCGGTCGGTTCGGTATACCGTCATCGCCGCTTCCTCCGTGCCGGTCGACGGACGGCGAGTATACGATCCGGCGTGCGGGCAGACCACGGCGGCGGGCGCAACGCTGTTGTCATGCGACTCCACGCTACCCGGCCACCTTCGGCACGAAGGTGTTCCCGCGCAGCTTTCGCACTCGATGCTACAGGTTCGCCAGGCAAGAGAATACCGCTCCCGGCACCGGCCCGGATGGCCAGAGCCCGCGAGCAGCGGTCACCGTGCGGGCATGCGCGTGAGATATGCATCACGGATCCGGGCGAAGAAACCACGATATCCTCGCGGACCCCGCCTTTGCATGAGCGGACAGCACCTTGCTATGCAGGTGCCGGATAAGCGGGCGGGCTCGGATATGAATGTCGACGGGCAAACGGCGATCGTCACCGGGGGCGCGTCGGGACTGGGAGAGGCGACGGCGCGGGCGCTGGCGCAGGCCGGTGCCAGGGTCGGCATCCTGGACCTGAACGAAGAGCTGGCGGGAAGGGTTGCGGCACAGGTCGACGGTGTCGCCATGGTATGCGACGTGGCCGATTCCGCCAGCCACGAGGCCGCGGTCGCCGCGGTGCGCGAGCGGTTGGGGCCGGCGCGCATCCTGGTGGCCTGCGCCGGCATCGCTCCGGGCGCCAGGCTGACAGGACGGGACGGCAAGGCGAGCCCCCTCGAGAGACTGACCCGCGCAATCCGGGTCAACCTGGTCGGTACCATCAACTCCTGCCGGCTGGCTGCTGCCGACATGGCCGTCCTGGAACCGATGGACGACAACGAACGCGGCTGCATCATCACCACCGCTTCGGTCGCCGCCTTCGAGGGGCAGATCGGGCAGATCGACTACGCCGCCTCGAAGGGCGGTGTCGCGGCGATGACGCTGCCGCTCGCGCGCGAGCTCGCCGCCGGGGGCATCCGCGTGAACTGCATCGCTCCCGGCCTGATGGACACGCCGATGATGGACGGCCTGTCAGGACCGGAGAGGCAGTTCCTGGTCGATACGTCGATCCATCCCAGGCGCCTCGGCAATGCGGACGAATACGCGGCGCTCGCCGTTCATGTCACGCGGAACGCCTTCATGAACGGCTCGGTGATCCGGCTTGACGGCGCGATTCGCATGGCGCCGTAGCAGGGCACGCCGCAGAACCGGGAACTGCGGAGAGCACCCGCAACGAGGGCATTTCGGGACCGATGCCTCCACCCGGGGCAGGGTCGGTCACCTGCGGTTGCGGGCATTCGTTCCGGCAGCAATTGTCCGCCCTGCCGGCCCGGGCGGTTCAACGGCCTTCCCGAAGGTCACACGGCCTGATCGGCACGGGGTATGAAGCCGGCCCGGGAAGGCGGGCAGTACGCGGGCCGGGCGCCGTTGCCTGTCCCGTCCGGGTGCCCGCCCCGTTTCCGGATCACGCCGGGAAACTCGCGCACTCGGGAGTTACGGTCGTTCCTTCGCCGCCCTGGTGGCCGCGCGCCTACAGGCACCCACGCGCGTCAACAAAGTCCCGGTACGGCGCGAACGCCCGGTTCACGGCCTCCGCCACGAGACCGTGGTCTTCCAGACTGTACCCGTGCCGCGGTTCGTGGCGGCGCTGTTTATCCTGCAGCACCAGCCAGTTCTTCATGCGGTCGACGGCGGCCGGTCCGAGGGGCCAGCCGAACCGCGCGTAGATGTCGTTGACGACCGCCATCGGGTCAGCGACCAGATCGTTGTAGCGCACGTCGACCCAGCGATCGTCCAGTTCCGGCCGGGATGTCCGAAACCGCATCGCACCGTTCAGCATGCCGCTCATCAGCGCCAGCTGCTCGGCCCCGGTCTCGTGGGGTGGTCGCGGCTCGGTGGTGAACGAACGGACGCGATCCACCATGCTGTTCCAGGACGCCATGAACTGCACGGGCTCCCGGTGGGTCTGGATGAAGACGGCATCCGGATAGGTCTCCAGCAGCACTTCGAGTTCCATGAGGTGAAAGGGCATCTTGAGCAACCAGCGCCGCTGCCCCGCCGGACCCTGTTGACGGCGTTGCCACGTGAAGTGCTGCATGACCAGGCGGTGATGCCCGTAGGCGTTGCGCGAACCGGCCGCACCAAGCCAGCGGCCGTACGCCGGCACGTGGTGCGCAACGGGGATGATCCAGGACGCGAAGGCCAGCCTGTGGAGCATGAAGTCCTCTTCCGGCTCGTCCAGGTCGATGCGGTGAAGCCCGGCGAAGGTATTGGCAACATTGGTTGCATTCATCAGCTCTTCCGCTCGGGCCCGGCGGGGATCGCGGAGCGTGCCCGCCACCGTGCCGTACTCGCCGGTCGATAGCACCGGTTCCGTCAACTCGTAGCGCCGCAACGCCCAGAACTGCGGATCGCGCGAGAGGAGGCGGTGCAGGAATGTCGTGCCGGTACGGTTGATGCCGACGATGAACACCGGCCGCTCGATCCTCACCCGCTCGATCTCCGGGTGCTGCTGCCGTTCGCGGGCGAGTGCCGCGTTGTTGCGAAGGGTACGGGTCAACCCGTACACGACGTGACTGACCCGGGATTCCTTCAGCCCGGCCTCCGGCAGCCTGAGAGCCTCCACCAGTTGCTCGAGGGCGGCCCGCATCCACTCCGGATAGGTCCGGTCGAAGGGGACGCCCATGTGTTCGGCGCAGGTTCCGGCCTGTTCGACAAGCCTGTCGAAGTCGAGGCGGCCCTGCGGAACCGGATACGGCCAGAGCTCCCGGTGGCGCCTGATCCAGTCATAGGAGCGCGCATGACGGATCAGCGGCGACGGCCAGCTGATCGGGCGCGGACAATCTTCCCGGATGGCGCGGTCGCTGATCGGTGGCGTGTGACCCGTCTTGTCCCTGTCGAACCAGTACGGTGCAAAGTGGTCGAGCAGAACCCATTGACCGCGCAACGGAGAGCTGTCGCCGAAGGCCTGGCTGGACCGCCTGAAGGTCCGGTAGGGCACCGTTTTCCAGTAGAACCCGAAGTCTGCCACGTCGACATCGTCCTCAGGCGGCCTCGGGTTGCAGCAGTGGTAGACCGTGAACCTCCGGTCCGGGTTCAGTGAAATCGCCGCGCAGATCTCGCTGATGGTATCGGCCGGCTCGACATTGCGCTGCAGGGACATTCCGATCGGCGCCATTCCCGCTTGTCCCGCCGCGGCAAACAGGCGGGCCGGGAAGTCGTTCGCCTGGGTATACCCGGTGCTGGACAGGCCCATGTGCGGCAGGCGAAAGACCGCGACCGGCGCTCCGGCTGCCTGCGCGAACAACACGCCCTGCTCGGCCACGAGCTTGCTCCAGGGATACCCGAGGGAGCCAAGCGGGAAGGCCTTCTTCATCTCCGTGAGGTCTGGCGGCACCTGGTCTTCGATGCGGCTGCGGCCGTACTCCCTGGAAAAGTCGCAGAAGTACTGCGGGAACAGGCCCATCGTGGAGGCGTAGAACAGATGCTTGATGCGGGTTTGCAGACAGAGCTCGAGCACCGGGCGCAGGCCGAGTACATTGGTCTTGCGAATGTCGGCATATGACTGGACGAGGCCCGTGTCGGCAGCAAGGTGATAGACCGCGTCGATCCGCTCACAAAGCCCGTCAAACTCCTCATCACCGAGGCCGAAGCGTGCCCTGGTGATGTCGCCGGGCACCACCCGCAGCCGCTCTTCAAAAACCTCCTCCCGGATCTCTGCCTGATCCAGGGCGTCCTGCAACCGCGCGAACCCGTGCTCGACACTCCCGGCACGGACCAGGCAATGCACGATCAGACGGTCATCCTGACGCAGGAGCTCGCGCAGGAGGAAGCGCCCCACGAAGCCGGTCGCTCCGGTCAGCAGCACCTCCCGAAAGGTGCCCGGCGCCACCGCGCTGGCCGGCGTTTCCTGCGAGACCACCGTGTGAACCAGGCGTCGCAATTCCTCCACGTCGCGGCGGCATTGCGGGGGCAACCCGCCGGCCAGCGGCGGCACGGTCCGGTCGGGAACTCTCGGTACGTTCATTCAGTCCCTTTCCGGTATGCGCGGCGCCGATGCGAAAGCCGTGTCCCTGTCGCCGAGTCGTACTACCGCACGTGCAGGGCCGTCCGGGCGTTCCCCCGCGAGCAGGACGCCGGCGGGAAATGGTCCTCGGGCGGACTGGCGAATGCCGACGGCCTGCGTCGCACACGACGCTCCGCTACCGGCAACGCGACGCCGATCGATGTTCCCTCGTTCTCGGTATCGGTTTCCTCGTCCGCCGTCCTGCCGAAGACGATGGCGTGCGCAAGTGACTGGCACGAGGCCGTGGTCATCAGTTCCAGCGCGCTCGCCTGGTAGCTGAACTCGCTGTGGATGAACGCGCCCAGTTCCGCGACCGAGATGGAATTCAGGCCGAAACTGGAAAGCGGCTCTTCCAGACCGCCCTCGTCGTGCCCGCAGAGCTCGGCCACCTTGGCGGCGATCTGCCCCATGACGCCATCGACCGTCAACTGTTCCTCGGCGGCGACCTCGAATGCATCCTGGTTGCTCATCAGGCGGCCGATCCTCATGTAGTCGGCGGAGTCGACCGTCCAGAGCACGCGCTTGAAGAGCGCAGTGATCAGGTGATCGCTGCCGTTCATGGTGCGCAGCGCATAGTCGAGGTTGGCGATGGCGCAATAGCTGCTCACGGGCGGCATTCCCGCAGCCTTCATCAGACGCAGGACACCGAGGTTGCGGGCAGCCATTCCCGCATCGGCGACGGCCGTCACATTGTAGGAAAAGGCCGGCAGGCCCTGCTCTCGCCGAAAGGCAGCCAGTCCATCGAGAAACGCGTTGGCCGCGCTGTAGCTTATCTGGCCCGCATTGCCGAGGGTCGAGGAGGTGGACGACATCAAGACGAAGTGATCGAGCGCGAGGCCGGCGGTGGCACGATGCAGGTTGAGCGCGCCCCGGGCCTTGGGCGCGAAGACGCGGGCGATGGACTCCGCCGACAGGTCCGCCAGCAGGCAGTCCTCCAGGACGCCGGCAAGGTGGAACACCCCCTTGAGCGGCCTCTTCAGAGCACCGACGCAGCGACGCACATCCGCCTCGTTGGCCACGTCGCCCTGGACCAGGTCGATCTCGACCCCTTCACCCAGGTCCCCGAGAGTCGTCGACTGACGAAGCCAGGACTCGTCGCGCCGGCGTTCGGGATCGCGGTCCAGGAGAGTGAGGTGACGGGCGCCGGCCGTCACCAGATAGGGCAGCAGCCGCAGGCCGAAGCCGCCCAGGCCACCGGTCACCAGATAGGTTCCCCGGGGGTCGAGCAGGGGACGGCGGTCGCTGATCGGAAACTCCGTGGCCGCGGACGCCGGCGGCGCCTTCAGCACCAGTTTTCCCCGGTGCTGTCCGGAGGTCATGAGCCGGAGCGCCTTCGCGTAGTCGCCGTAGGGGAAGACGGTGACTTCCAGGGGCGGCACCTCGCCGCAATCAAGCAGTGCGAGGCAGGTCTCGGAGATCTCGCGCGAGAGGAACGGATCGTCGACCATCAGGCGATCAAGATCGATGGCCACGAAACGCAGGTTCTTGCGGAAGACGCGGAGACCGAGAGCACTGTCGGCGTAGATGTCGACCTTGCCGATCTCGCAGTGCCAGCCGCCCGCCCTGAGCGCTCGCAGACAGAGCGGTACGTGGCCGCCGGCCAGCGAGTTCAGCACGACGTCGACGCCCTGTCCGTCGGTCGCCTTCATCAGGGCGTCGTACCACTCCTCGCTGTGGGAATCGAAAGCCGCCCGCACGCCCAGCTCCAGCAGCCGGTCGCGCTTGGCCGGGCTGCCCGCCGTGGCGTAGATTTCCGCTCCCACACTGTTGGCAAGCGCGATGGCGGCCTGACCGATGCCGCCCATGGCCGAATGAATAAGGACGCGCTGCCCCCTGCGCAGCCTGGCCAGGTGGATCAGGGCGTAGTACGCGGTGACGTAGACCGACAGCGACGATGCGGCCTCCTCCATGCTCAGGCCCGAGGGCTTGAGAAACACGCGGTGCCGGCCAACCACGACGCGGTTGGCGATGCATCCGCCGTCGACGAAGACAACTGCATCGCCGGGCTCCAGTCCCTCTACCGCCAAACCGACGCGCCGGACCACGCCGCTCGCCTCCATGCCGACCTCTGGGCCGAGCGCCGAGCGCTCGTAGGCCAGTGCCGGCAGCAGTCCCAGCGTTACCATGACGTCACGGAAGTTGAGCGCCGCGGCGGCGACATCGATCTCCACGTGATGCGGCCCCAGGGGAGGCGGATCATAGGTCTTCATCCGCAAGCCGTTGAGCTGACCGGCGTTGTCCAGAAACAGCCGATAGGGCGGATCCTCGCCGGCCGGGACACGCGGGTACTCGTTGCGGTCGCTGACGACGCGCGGAACCCACAGCCGGCCCTCGCGCACGGCCAGTTCGCGTTCGCGCAGGTCGTGCCCGGCGAGCCACGCCAGGGTTTCGAGGTCGTCGTCGTCGCCAAGGTCCACGAGACGGAACTCAAGCATGGCCTCCCCGACGATCTCGACGGCCATGCTGCGCACCGCCCCCCACAGAGCGCTGCCGCGCGCATCCTGCGCGTCAAAGGCCGCCCCGCGGGTCACCACGGTCACACGACACAGGCAGCTGGCCTGCTCGATCCTGTAGGGAACCAGTGAGCGGATGAGGGCGACGAATTGCGACACCGCTCTCTCGCCGGTCGGATCCTCCGGATCCGGGGCGGTGAAGAAATCGATCGCCTGAACGATCGCCGCGTCCGGGTGCGCTTCGGGCACGAACGGTTCGCCCGGGGCAAGGACTTCGCCGGGGACCGGATGCACCTGCGGGTCGTCGAGCAGGGATGCCCAGGTTTCCGCCAGGCTGCCGTCCTCGCCGGTCACCCAGCGGGGACCCGGCAGCGATGTCCTGACCAGACCGGCCCCGTCATGCATCGGCGCCTGCACCAGGGATGCCCGCCGGCCGGCCCGAAGCGTGGTCCAGCCCGGACCCGGTTTGACGGCCGTATCCTCCGGGTGGGAAACCAGCGCCAGGCCCCCCGCGACCGCGGTTTCCCGCCAGAACCGCCAGTCGTCCGGCGTGAAGCCTTCCTGGTCCTGGTGCAGGAACAGGACTGCCGCCGCGTGTCTGCGCAGCAGGCCCGCCTCAAGCACCGGCATGCAGCGCGAGGCGGGGTCAAGACACTCGAATCGCAGCGCGGCGTCGTGGCCATGGAAGGCTTCGTAGTGAGCGCGCGCGCACTCCTCGTCATCGGCAACGAGCCAGAACTCGCCCTGCGTCTCCTCGCGCGAGAGATGCGCGAGGCAGCCCTGAAGCGCGGTCTGGTCCGGAGCCCTTGAGCCCGCGAACTCCAGCGCGTGGCAGACACGCACGCCGCCGCCGGTCTCGCCTGTCCGTTCCAGGGCGTCGAGCAGGGCGGACGGCTCGACGTCTCCGTCGGGTAACCCTCCCGCGATGGCGGCACCGTCGCCGATGAACTTGGGTTGCCAGACAACACTGTGCTTGCTGTTCGGCAGGTCGACCCGCCGGGGATAGGAAATGAAGGAAATGTACTTGCCCACGTGAAGGACCAGGGCACCGGTCTCGGCGTCGTAGAAGTTCAGCCTGCCGGACACCCACTCTCCGTTCGGGACGTCATACTGGCCCTTGTCGTCGACCTCGTAGCGTTTGCCCCCCGGATAGGTCAGCTGGCAGACGAGCCGCGGGACCGTCGGCGCACCCAGGAAGGTCACGTCTTCGGCGCGAAGCGGAAGGGCAAAGCGATCGGCGCCCAACATGAGGTCGTAGAGAAACGACTGGAGTCCGCCGTCAAGCAGCGGCGGGAAGGAAACATATCCCTCGCGGCGGGCGTCCGCCCACAGTGCTTCGTCGACCCCGACATCCAGCAGGAGACGCCCGGTCCCGGGATGGCGCCTGAGCCTGCGAATGTTCCTGAAGTGGGGGCCGTACTGGAAGGTCTCCCCGAGAACCACCTCGAAACGCTCGTAGATTTCATCGTCGGCGGCATAGAGCATGGGTTCGTACCCGGACGTGTCCAGGTCCGACAGGTTCTCCGGCGCACCGAGTTCGGGTGGAGCGTCGATCAGGCGGACCCGCCCACGGCAATGCAGTTCGCTGTCGGGCTCGGCATCGTATGGCAGCGTCGAGATCCGGAAGGTGTATTCGCCGGAGGCGTTGGGGACCGGATACAGGGCCGTCTGCAGCCTGACCGGCGTGTTCGGAATCGGGCAGGGCTGCAGGAATTCGAGCATCTCGAAATGGACCGGAACGCCGCCGAGAGCCTGCAGCACCAGTTCGATGTAACCGGCGGCCGGCATGATCGACGCATGGTGAACGCGGTGCTCGGCCAGCCACGGAAACGCCCTTTCGCTCAGCCGCGCTTCGAACAACAGGTGATCGCTGGCGATCCGGTGGCCGACCAGAGGACCGTGGGCGTAATCGCCCTGCCTCAGGAAAAACTCGTCGTCCAGCCTGTTATCCACGGTCTTCTGCTCGTCCCTGGGGTGTCCGGGCAACAGCCGGGCGATGGGCTCCGGGCGCGGATACTGGGCGGCAAAGTCCAGGGAGGTGCCGGCCCTGAAGAGTCCGCCCAGCGCTTCGAGAAAGCTGGAACACGCGTCCTGATTACGCATCAGCGTCGGGAGGAGGACGGGTGCCGGCGACATGTCCTGAATGCATTGCGCAACGACGGGCTGCAGGGCCGAGTGCGGGGTCAACTCCAGTATCGTGTCGGGCCGGTGGTCGCGCCGGACGGTTTCCATCGCTTCCGCGAAACGCACCCGCTGTCGGATGTTCGTCCACCAGTAGGCACTGTCCAGCTGCGCCGTCCCGGTCCCCGTCACCGAGGATATGAACGGCACGTCGAGGTCGAAGGAAATGTCGTCGAGGAAGGACAACGCCTCGAGCGCGTCGCCCCTGATCGCGTCCATCGCCCGGGAATGGAAGGCAATGTTGCCCGGCAGGAGACTGTTCTGGAGGGTGCGCCGGTCGAGTTCCTCCATCACGGGGCGCAGGGCGTCCTCGCGACCGCAGATGACGGTATTCGCCGGAGCGTTCTCGCAGGCGATCTCGACCTGGACCGGCTGCTCGCCGTCGAGGCGGAAAGGAAGCTCGAGCGAGTCCAGCAGCTCCTCTACGCCCGCAAGGTCGAGGCCGATGGCCAGCATGCGTCCGGATCCAGCAACGCGCTGCTGCAGGGTGGCGCGGTGATAGACCAGGCGCGTTGCATCGGCGAGCGAGAGCGCGCCCGAGGCATAGGCGGCGGCGACCTCGCCCGAGCTGTGGCCCAGCACGCAGTCCGGATAGACCCCCCAGGTCCTGAACAGCTCGACCAGGGCGCACTGGATCGCGAAGATCACCGGCTGGGCCAGCTCGCATTCGTCCAGTGCCGCCTGCGGGGCCTCGAAGCAGGCTGTGCGCAGCGAGGTCCCGGAACAGGCACGCCAGTGACCGTCGATCGTATCGATGGTGCGGCGGAACACCGGGTGGGCCTCGTAGAGATCGCGCCCGCAACCGGCCCACTGTGTCCCCTGGCCGGCGAACACCATCAACACTCGCCGCTCGCCTTCCTCGGCGGTGCCGACGGGTGTCCCCTCCTCGACAAACGCCTCCAGGGCGCGGCCAAGTTCCTCGCGGTCGCGTACGACAAAGGCGGCACGCGCCGCGAAATGGGTCCGTCGACGACTGAGGTTGCCCGAGAGCGTGTAGAGATCCAGCGGTTTCGCGTCGAGCGCCCCTGCCAGGAGCCGGGCGCTTTCGGCGAGCGCACCGGGTGTGCGTGCCGACAGCGGGATCATGTAGCCGGCGTCAGGCGCCAGGGGCACCGACCAGAGCCTGGGCCGCAACGGCCGGTACTCTCGCACCACGCAGTGTCCGTTCGCTCCGCCGAAGCCGAACGAGTTGATGCCGATGACCACCGGACCCTCGGGGAAGGGCTCGCATTCTGTCTGTACCCGCATGGGACAGCTATCGAAGTCGATCTCCGGGTTTGGCACCTGGAAGTTCTTCGATACCGGTGCGAAGGTGCGCCGCTGCATCATCAGGACAACCTTGAGCAGGGCACAGTGGAAGGCGGCGGCTTCCATGTGTCCGATATTGCTCTTGACACTGGAAACCCGGAGAGAGACCTCGCGTTCGACCCCGCCGAATGCCTCGGCGATGGCGTTGCCTTCGATGGGATCTCCGACCGCGGTCCCGGTGGCGTGTGCCTCGATGTAGTCGAACTCGCCCGGTGTCCGGCCGGCCCGGGCGGCTGCCTCGCGCATCAGCAGGATCTGGGAGTGGCGCGTCGGCGCGCTGATGTAGCGGCCCGGTGCAAGGGCCGCGGTGCCATCGGCCGAGCCGGCGGCGTTGACCGTCGTCGCCTCGATCACGGCGTGGATCGGATCGCCGTCCCGCTCGGCCGCAACCAATGGCTTGATGGCGAAAACGAAGGCCCCCTCCGAGCGCATGTAGCCGTTGGCCTGGGCGTCGAACGAGTGACAGGCGCCGTCCGGACTGATGACCCCCATGAGGTTGAAGCCGCTGCTCATCCTGGCGCTGCCCAGATAGGTGACGGCACCGACGAGCGCCTGGTCGCAGTCGCCGCACGCAAGGGCGTTCATCGCCGCGTGCAAAGCCGTCAGACCGGCCGAGCAGGCCGTGCAGTATGTGGCCGACGATCCCATGAGGTTGAAGTGGTAGGAAATCCGGTTGGCCAGCATGGCCAGGCTGATACCGGACACGGAGTTTTCGGTGACGCCATGCTGCGGCCGCCAGTTGGACACGGCCGGAACCTGGGAACCGACGAAGACCCCCGTGGAGCTGTTGCGCAGCGAGTGCAGGTCCCAGCCCACGTGTTCGATTGCCTCCCAGGCGCAGTTGAGCAGCATCCTGACCTGGGGTTCGGTCTGTCTCAGTTCATTGTGGGACATGCCGAAGAACGCACGATCGAACAGCAGTTCGTCGTCGTCGCGAATCAAGCCCTCGTACGGGCTTGCGAGGCGTCCGGGACCCGAAAACCCGCCGATCGGCAGGTGTCCCCTCCCGTATCGGTCCGTGATCGGCTCCTGGACGATTTCCCGGCTGCCGAGCAGGTTCCAGAAATCGGCATCCGACCGGATGCCGCCGGGCAGTCGGTGGCTGTACCCGACAATGGCAACGCCGGTTTCGGCGTTTGCTGAACTCATGCCGTTCTCCGGTGCCTCCGCATGGCAACATCTCCTCCACGGCCGCTGGACAGTCAGCCGAAACCCGTCAGCGCGGCGACGCACCCGCGCTTCCACCTGTCCCGGGCGAACAATTAACAGATGGGACAGACGAACGCAGAATCCAGATCCCGCGGCCCGATCCTGCCGGAAATGCAGGTGGCCGGCCGGCCCCGGACCATGCGGGCGGGCTCGTCCGGATTCCCGAACCTCCGGGACCACTGAATCCGCACACCGGCGCACGTACCGCTGGTCCGCGACTGCATGCCCGCGCGGCACCAACTGAATGATCCCGTTCCCGGAAACCCGATCATGCAGCACGGGCGAACACGGCTCCCGGGCGCCTCCACGGGCAGCCGCATCGGGTTCCGGGGCGGCCGAAGCACGATTCTGCGCCGCGAGGAACGACCCGGTCCAGTGCGCGCCTGTGGTGACGCGGCAGGAATACCGGGCCGCACAGCGCCTTCCCCGTGCCGCCGATCGCCGTTGGCCCGACGCAGGACGGGAACCGCGCCCAGCACCCGTACCGGACGGTGTGCGCCGCACGCGAGGCCGGAGGGCCGCGGGGCATCGGTGAGCCCTTTCCCTCCGCCGCGGGTGAGGTCCTCCGTGATTGCAGACCGGGTCGGCGACGATGCCGGGAGCCGGATCGCCGCCGGGACAGCGCCTGTACGGGTATCGCCCGCCCGTCTCAGGATCCGGGCGGGCAGGAAACACTGCGACGGCGCCGCCGTGCATGGTCGTTGTGCGCGCAGATGGTGCGACCCGGGTCACGGATGCCTCTGTCGGCATCACGCGATTCTCCAAGACCGCGACACCGCAAGCTGTCCGCAGTCCTGTTGACGCCGAGCGGGAAACCGTCACGACCGGGCACGGGATCGGTCGCCTGGCCTCGCTCCTCGGTGCGCCGCGTGCAAGGCCGGATCCGGATGGGTGGCCGTGTGGGCAGGGGCGGAAAACGCATCGCCGGCAGGCCGGAAGGCCTCCCGGCTGCGCCCTGGCCGGGCGCAGCTGGTACCATCCCGCCGGGAAAACAGCACACGGAGCCGGCGCCATGGCCCAGGACAACCCCACCGCACACAGGGTTCCGGACCCCGGGATCGCGGCACTGTTCGCGACCGAGGCCCGCTGGCAGGCCTGGCTCGACGTCGAGGCGGCACTCGCCCGCGCCGAGGCTGATCTCGGTATGATCCCCGCCGGGGCCGCGGAGGTGATCGTGTCGCGGTGCGATCTCGCGCTCTTCGACCACGCCCGGCTCGAGGACGGGTTCCGGCGGACCTCCCACACCCTGGTTCCGCTGGTCTGGGAGCTCGCGCGGCTCTGCGGCGAGGATGCGGGCCGCTACGTCCACTGGGGCGCCACCACCCAGAACATCACCCAGACCGGCGACCTGCTGCAGCTGCGCAAGGCACACCGCATCATCCGCAGCCAGCTGCGGTCTGTGCTCGCGGCACTCGCCGACCTCGCCGATCGGTCATGCGACATGATCGTCGCGGGGCGCACGCATGGCCAGCACGCCGTGCCCGCCACCTGGGGGCTCAAGGCAGCGGTCTGGATCGACGAGTTCCTGCGCCACGACGAGCGGCTCGGGCAGTGCGAACCGCGGGTATTCCGCGCCCTGCTCGGCGGAGCCGCCGGAACCCTGGCCTCGTTCGGCGATCACGGGCTGGCGGTGCAGGAGCGGCTGGCCGTTCACCTCGCCCTCGTACCAATGGAGGTGCCGGCGCGCAGCATCATGGACCACCTGGCCGAGCACGTGCTGCTGCTCTCGCTGCTGGCGTCGGGCTGCGGCAAGGTCGCCAACGAGATCTACACCGGCATGAAACAGGAATTCGGCGAGGTCGAGGAGCCGATCCCGCCGGGCACCGTCGGCAGCAGCACGATGCCGCAGAAGCGCAACCCGCACCTGTCCCAGGACGTGATGGCGCTCGCGGCCCAGGTCCGGACCATGACGCCGCTGGCACTGGAAACCGTCATGACCGAACACGAGGCCAACCGGCAGACCTCGCTGATGATGCGCCACGCCCAGTCCGGGGTGTGCGTGATGCTGGGCGACATTCTCGCGCGCATGGTCATCCTGCTCGAGGGCCTGGTTCTGAAACCGGAACGCATGCGCGCGAACCTCGACCTCGGGGGCGGCCTGATCATGGCGGAACCGGTCATGCTGGCGCTCGGCGAGGAGGTCGGCCGCCAGCACGCCCACGACATCGTCTACGACGCGGCCCAGGCCGCCGGCCGCGACGAGGGCCGGTTTCCCGAACTGCTGGCCGCCGACCCCAGGGTCACCCGCCACCTGTCGGCGGCCGACATCGCCGGACTGCTCGACCCGGCACGCTACACCGGCATGTGTGCCGATCTGGCCCGGGCCCAGGCCCGGCGCGCCCGGTCAACCGGCGAGGATCGCGACGACAATGAGGAGGCCGAAGTCACGGTTTGAGCGGAACCTGGCAAGACAGTGGTGCGGGTCGTCGATATCGACCGTGTACGCCTGCCACGCAAGATGGGCGGCCCCGGCGAGCAGGATGAGGAAGTACACCCACGACAGGCCCGCAAGCAGTCCGGTTGCGGCCAGGCCCGCGACGGTCACGGCGTAGAATGCGAACAGGAACGGCCGGGTGCGCGCGCCGAGCGCCAGCGCCGACGACTTCACCCCGATCATCGCGTCGTCTTCCTTGTCCTGGTGGGCATAGATGGTGTCGTAGCCGAGCGTCCAGGCAATGCCGGCGACATACAGCACCGCGCAGGTCACGGCGACTTCCCCGGTCACCGCCGCCCATCCCATCAGCGCGCCCCAGTTGAAGGCGAGACCGAGGACGAACTGCGGCCATGAGGTCACCCGCTTCGCCAGCGGGTAGGTCGCAACCAGCACCAGCACCGCCACGCCCAGGACACGGGCGGTGTCGTTCAGCTGCAGCAGGATCAACAGGCCGAACACCAGCTGCACACCGAGAAAGACCAGGGCCCGGCGCACGCTGATGGCGCCGGACGCGATCGGGCGATCCGCGGTGCGGGCGACCCGGCGATCGAAGTCGCGGTCCCACAGGTCGTTGACGGTGCACCCCGCACCGCGCATGACGATGGCGCCAAGCGTGAACAGGGCCCACAGCCAGGCGAGGCCCTCCGCGTCCGGCGTGACCTGCCAGGCGAGCGCAAGCCCCCACCAGCAGGGCAGAAGCAGAAGCCAGGTCCCGATGGGGCGGTCGAGCCGCATCAGCCGGGCATAGGGCCGCGCCGGAGCCGGCAGGATGCGGTCCACCCAGGAATTCCTGGGAATATCGCTCGGGGACCTGTGCCGAATGCCCGACAGCATCACGCTGTCTTCTTCCGGGCCTGTTCGCGGGCCGCGGGCCGGGCAGCCCCTCCCCGCGCAGGTACCCCGGTGACCGCGACCGGTCCGGTCTCCGCCGGACGCGGGTCAGAATCGCGGTTGTCCGCCGGAACCACGGCGGGCCGCCCGCCGGCCTCGCGCATCGGCACCGCCGACCCCTGCTTGACGTCGGCACGCGCGGTATTGCCCTGGCGACGCGCCGTCATCCGGGCGTCGCCCGGACATGAGGACGCATCGCCGGCGAGCCTGGCGCCGGATGCAACCGAAGTCCTGTTCCGGCACCGGCGTTCGCAAGAGCGTGGAACGCCGGCGGATTCCGTATTCGCGTGCCCGAAGAGCCTCCCTGCGGTTTCGTCGATCCTCCCCGGTGTTTCTCGACGGACCGCACCCGCCCTCCCGGCCACGTCGCGGCGGGTAGCGGTCTCGCGGTTGCTTTCGACCCGTTCCCGGAGCTCGGCGTGGCAGGGCGGGGGCTGTGCTTCGGGGGTGCGGTCCTGCCGCCGCCCTGCCGTTCTCCCTGCCGGTGGCAGCCGATTCCCGGCCTGGAGATGCGTGTGCGAACCGGTCATGCGGCCGCTCCCGAACATGACGAATACCCTACGGAAACGGAACGGAGATCGCGAGGACATGGCCCCGCTCTCCACCACTTCGCTACCATCCCGTCGCTTGCGGTCGTCCCGGTTCGTGCATAAACCGGCCCGGGAGGGGCGGCAAGCGCCGTGACCGCGGAGCGTCAGCGTGGCGAGGAAGGCCATGACACCCAGGCTGTTTGTCCAGGCCGGTCTCGCAACCGGTACCGTGCTCCCGCTCCCGGCGGACCAGGGACATTACCTGCGCACGGTCCTGCGGCTCTCCGCCGGCGCCGAGCTCGCCCTGTTCAACGGCCGCGACGGGGAATGGCGGGCCACGATTACCGCCGCAGGGCGCGCCGGGGTAGAGGTGACGCCCGTTTGCCGGACCCAGGAGCAGGCGGCCGGACCGGATATCTGGCTTCTCTTCGCGCCGCTGAAGCGCTCGCCGATCGACTTCGTGGCCCAAAAGGTCACCGAACTCGGCGCCGATGTGCTGTGGCCGGTCATTACCCGCCATACCGCCGTACGGCGCGTCAACCTGCGGCGTCTGCGCAGCAACACCGTCGAGGCGGCGGAACAGTCCGGCCGGCTCACCGTCCCGGAAGTCCGGGAACCGACCGCCCTTGCCGACGTGCTGGGGCAGTGGCCGGACGGGCGCGTGCTGTTCTTCTGCGACGAGACCGGTGCCGGCGTGCCGGCACGTCACGCCTTTGCCGCCGCGGCCGGCCGACCGGCCGGGCTGCTGGTTGGACCGGAGGGCGGGTTCGCCCGTGACGAACTTGACGCAGTGGGCAATCGTGCCGATGTTTGCCGCGTCAGTCTGGGGCCTCGAATCCTTCGCGCCGACACTGCCGCCCTGGCGGCACTCGCGTGCTGGCAGGCGCTCGCCGGTTCCTGGACCGATGCCCCCTGGGCACCGAAGACCTGAAGCCCGGTTCCGGACCGGACGAGACCCGAAACCCGTGATCACCCACAAAGGCCGAATGCATGTCACGACCCCCTGATGAAGCGGGTGCACCGATCGAGAGCAGAACTCAGCTGGTCGAGGACCTGGAGTCGGGCTGTACGCGACCGGAGGACTGGCGCATCGGCACCGAGCACGAGAAGTTCGCCTTCCGCCTGTCCGATACCCGCCGGGTGGCTTACGACGGGCCGGACGGCATCGGTGCCATTCTCGCCGGCCTGACCCGCTTCGGCTGGGAGCCGGTGCGCGAGCGCGATGCCATCATCGCGCTCACCCAGGGCGGTTGCGCGATCACGCTGGAACCCGGCGGGCAGTTCGAACTGTCGGGAGCACCGCTCGAGAACATCCACCAGACCTGTGACGAGGTGAACGAGCATCTGATCCAGGTCCGCCAGGTCTGCGGCGAGCTCGGCATCGGCATGCTCGGACTGGGCTTCGACCCGGTGTGGCGCCGCGACGACGTCCCGTGGATGCCGAAGGGCCGCTACGCCATCATGCGCCGATGGATGCAGGAGAAGGGCTCGCTCGGCCTCGACATGATGCTGCGGACCTGCACCGTGCAGACCAACCTCGACTTCCTGGACGAGGCCGACATGGTGGAGAAGTTCCGGGTCAGCCTCGCCCTGCAGCCGGTGGCGACCGCGCTGTTCGCGAACTCGCCGTTCCGCGAAGGCGCCCCGACCGGACTTCTCAGCGCCCGTTCCCATGTCTGGACCGACACCGACCCCGACCGGTGCGGCATCCTGCCGTTCGTGTTCGAACCGGGTTTCGGCTTCGAGCGGCATGTCGACTACATCCTCGATGTGCCCATGTACTTCGTCTACCGCGACGGCATCTACCACGATGTCGCCGGCGCCTCGTTCCGCGACTTCATGGCGGGCAGGCTGCCCGGGTTCGAGGGACAGTTCCCTCACATGGGCGACTGGGCCGACCACATGACCACCAACTTCCCCGAGGTCAGGCTGAAGAAGTACCTGGAGATGCGCGGGGCCGACAGCGGTCCGCACCGCACTATCTGTGCCCTGTCCGCCTACTGGGTCGGCCTGCTGTACGACGATGCCTCGCAGTCGGCGGCCTGGGAACTGGTGCGCGACTGGACCACGGAGGAACACGAGATGCTCCGCCGCGATGTCCCTGCACGAGGGCTCGCCACGCCGTTCAGGGACGGCACCCTGCAGGACATCGCCCGGACCACGGTATCGCTCGCCCATGACGGGCTTCGGCGCCGGGCACGGCTGGATGCCGCCGGCAACGACGAGACCGGCTATCTCGAGCCGCTCAGGCAGGTAGCCCAGAGCGGCGTCACTCCGGCCGAGACCCTGCTCGAGGCCTATCGCTCTCGCTGGAACGGATCGGTGGACCCGATCTGGGAGGAGATGCGGTACTGAGAGGACGTCCGGGGACGCGGTTGGCGATCCGCAAACCCCGCTCCGTTGCGCCATGTGCTGACTTCTTGTTCGAAACACGTGGCGTTCACGAAGGCGGACCCTGCTTCGGCAGCCCCGACTGAGAGGTTGCCGGGCCCGCGGGGTGCGCGTGGAACACGAGCGCCGGTCCGAACGCGACCCGCCTCACCCGGCGCCGCGGACAGGCACCGGCGCGCGCCTTGCCGGCGGATGCCCGGCGGGGCGTGAAACCGGCCGGACGCCGGCGGACTTTCCCTGTGAACGCCCTACCGGGTCACTTCGGTGCCGCCGACGGTGACGCCGCGCATCTTTACCGTCGGCTGGCCGACACCGACCGGCACGCCCTGCCCGTCCTTGCCGCAGGTTCCGATCCCGTCATCGAGCTTCATGTCGGTGCCGATCATCGATATCCGGCCCATGACGTCGGGACCGTTGCCGATCAGGGTCGCACCCTTGACCGGCGCCGTGACCCTGCCGTCCTCGATCAGGTAGGCCTCGCTGGCGGAGAACACGAACTTGCCTGACACGATGTCGACCTGTCCGCCGCCGAAGTTCACCGCATACAGACCCCTCTTCACCGAGCGGACGATCTCGTCCGGGTCGTGCTCGCCCGCCATCATGAAGGTGTTGGTCATCCGCGGCATCGGGTGGTGGGCATAGCTCTGGCGCCGTCCGTTGCCGGTGGCCGGCACACCCATGAGCCGGGCATTCTGCCTGTCCTGCATGTACCCGCAGAGGATTCCGTCCTCGATCAGCACGTTGCGCCGCGCCGGGGTCCCCTCGTCGTCGACGGTGAGCGAGCCGCGCCGGTCGGGCAGGGTGCCGTCATCGACCACCGTCACCCCCCTGCTGGCGACCTGCTTGCCGACCATGCCCGAAAACGTCGATGTCTGCTTGCGGTTGAAGTCGCCCTCGAGCCCGTGTCCGACCGCCTCGTGCAGCATCACGCCCGGCCAGCCCGGCCCGAGCACCACCTCCATCTCCCCGGCGGGCGCCGGTCGGGCATCGAGGTTGACCAGGGCGATCCTGAGCGCCTCGTCGACCTGGGCCTGCCAGCACCCGGCATCGAGGTACCGGTCATAGGCGATGCGCCCGCCGGCACCGGACGACCCGCTTTCCATCCTCTCGCCGTCCGCCACGACCACGGAGACGTTGAGACGAACCAGCGGACGGATGTCCGCAACCCGGTGACCACCGGCGCGCAGGATCTGCACCGCCTGCCAGGACCCCGCCAGCGAGGCGGTCACCTGGCGTACCCTGGGGTCACGGGACCGGGCGTAGGCATCGATCTCCTGCAGCACCGCGACCTTGCGGGCAAAGCCGACCCTCCGGATCGGGTTCTCGCCGGTGTAGAATGCCTGGTTGGTTCCCTCGGGATCGGCGCTCGCTGTCCCGCCGTGACCGGCATGAACCGCGCGTACCGTCTCGGCCGCCCGGCGCAGGGCATCCTGCGAGAGCACGGTCGCGTGCGCGAAGCCGCGGGTCTCGCCGGCGATCGCACGCAGGCCGAAACCGACGTTGGTGTCGAACGAGGCATGCCTGAGCCGCCCGTCATCGAAGGCGAGCGCCTCGCTCTGGCGGTACTCGAGGAAGAGTTCGCCGTCGTCGGCCCCGGAGAGTGCGTCATCGACCAGCTGCCCGACCAGGACCCTGTCGAGCCCGGCGCGATCGTAGAACAGTTCGTCGGTCAAGGAGAGATCGGTCATGGCGCACACCTGCCGGCGGGAAAGGAACGGGACCCCAGCATAGGGCTCGGGCGATGTGGCTGTCAGCAGCGGTGTGAATCGCTGCCGCCGGGACCGACTCCTGCCTTGTGACCGGCGCGTCGGCGGAGTAGTGTCCGGCCCGACATCACGGTTGGTGGAGTCCCCGAGGTCCGGACCTGCAACGGCGACCGCGGGACGGGTGACAGGAGGCAAAGCAGGCGAGATGACGCTACTTCGAGATGTGGGTGCGATGGCCGCAAGGCTGTCCGGACTTGCCCTTGTGATATGCCTTGCGGCTGTCGGTCTGGCCGAGGCGGGACAGCCGCAGCCGTGGCAGCTGGGAACCCAGGCGCCGAGCACGGTCGTCGCCGAGGATGTCATGGTGTTCCACGATTTCCTGCTGTGGCTGATCTTCGCCATCGCGATCTTCGTGCTGGCGCTGATGGTCTACGCCTGCATCAGGTTCCGCGCCTCCCGCAACCCGAACCCGACCAGGACCACCCACAACACCGTGATCGAGATCCTGTGGACCGCCGTGCCCGTCCTGATCCTGGTGGCAATTGCCGTCCCGTCATTCCGGGTCCTCTACTACGCCGAGAAAACCGAAAACCCGGACATGACCATCAAGATCACGGCGAACCAGTGGTACTGGACCTACGAGTATACGGACGAGGACCTGGTCTTCGACAGCTACATGCTGGAGGAGGAGGACATCGATCCGGCGACCCAGACCTACCTGCTGGACGTGGACAACCCCCTGGTCGTGCCCACCGGAAAGAAGATCCAGCTCCTTGTGACCAGCAACGACGTCATGCACTCCTTCTTCCTGCCGTCCGCCGTGGTCCAGACCTACGCCATTGCCGGACGGGTCAACGAGGGGTGGATGTCGCTGACCAGGGAAGGCATGATCTACGGCCAGTGCAATCAGGTCTGCGGTATCAACCACTCAGCCATGCCGATCGCGGTCCAGGCCATGGCAGCGGAAGCCTATGAGACGTGGCTCGAGGACGCGAAGGTCCGGTTCGCGGCCGCGCCGGCGCCGATTCGGATCGCGGCCGGCACGTCATACGAGTAGCAGTCGGGGATTGAAGCCATGAGCGCGGCACACGCACACGAGGAAGAGCACGGCTACGGAGCTCACGGTGCCCCCAGGGGATTCCTGCGGTGGCTGTACTCGACCAACCACAAGGACATCGGCACGATGTACCTGATCTTCGCCGTGGTCGCGGGACTGATCGGCGGAGCCATCTCGATCTACATGCGGATGGAACTCGAGAACCCGGGTGTCCAGTACATGGCCGACGGACATGTCTGGAACGTTTACGTTACCGCCCACGGACTGATCATGGTGTTCTTCGTGGTCATGCCGGCGCTGATCGGCGGGTTCGGAAACTGGTTCGTCCCGCTGATGATCGGCGCGCCGGACATGGCGTTCCCGCGCATGAACAACATCAGCTTCTGGCTGCTGATCCCGGCGTTCCTGCTGCTGTTCCTGTCCATGTTCGCCGACGGCGGCGCCGGGGTGGGCTGGACGATCTACCCACCGATGTCCAGCAAGCTCGGCACGCCGGGCCCGTCCATGGACATGGCGATCCTGTCACTGCACCTTGCCGGCGCCTCCTCGATCCTGGGTGCCGCCAACTTCATCACCACCATCTTCAACATGCGCGCGCCCGGCATGACGCTGCACAAGATGCCGCTGTTCGCATGGTCGATCCTGGTCACCGCGTTCCTGCTGCTGCTGTCGCTGCCGGTGCTGGCCGGCGCGATCACCATGCTGCTGACCGACCGCAACTTCGGGACCAGTTTCTTCGAGCCCGCCGGCGGCGGTGACCCGATCCTGTTCCTGCACCTGTTCTGGTTCTTCGGGCACCCCGAAGTCTACATCATGATCCTGCCGGCCTTCGGCATCGTCAGCCATGTGGTGGCAACCTTCTCGCGCAAGCCGGTGTTCGGCTACCTCGGCATGGCCTATGCCATGGTCGCGATCGGGTTCATCGGGTTCATCGTCTGGGCCCACCACATGTACACGGTCGGTCTCGACGTCGACACCAAGGCGTACTTCACCGCCGCGACCATGGTCATTGCGGTCCCCACCGGAGTGAAGATCTTCTCGTGGATCGCCACCATGTGGGGCGGCTCCATCACCTTCCGGGTGCCGATGATGTGGGCGCTCGGCTTCATCTTCCTGTTCACGGTCGGCGGCGTGACCGGCGTCGTGCTTGCCAATGCCGGCGTCGACCTGATGCTGCACAACACCTACTACGTGATTGCGCACTTCCACTACGTGCTGTCCCTGGGCGCAGTGTTCGGCATCTTCTGCGGCTTCTATTACTGGTTCGCCAAGATGACCGGGTACAACTACAACAGCCTGCTGGCCCGGATTCATTTCTGGATGACCTTCATCGGGGTCAATCTCACCTTCTTCCCCATGCATTTCCTGGGTCTTGCCGGCATGCCGCGCCGCTACATCGATTACCCCGAGGCGCTGCACGGCTGGAACCAGATCGCATCGTGGGGCGCCTATCTCTCCGGAATCGGGACCCTGGTGTTCGTCTGGCTGATCATCGAGGCCTTCCAGAAGAAGCGGAATGCGGGGAACAACCCGTGGGGTGAGGGAGCGTCGACGCTCGAATGGACACTGTCCTCGCCGCCACCGTTCCATACCTACGAGGACCTGCCGCGAATCAGGTAAGTCGTCGGGCGGCCGCGGCCGCCCCGTGCAGGAAGGGGTTGTGCCCGTGTCCGACACGTTAATCGGAACCGGACTGGCCGAGCGGGATCCGGCGGAGGGCGCCGCCTCGCCCGGCGATTTTCTCGCCCTGCTCAAGCCGCGGGTGATGTCGCTGGTGGTGTTTACCGGCCTTGTCGGCCTGTACCTCGCGCCCGCGACCCCTCACCCTGTGATCGCGGCCATCGCGGTCCTGTGCATCGCGGTCGCCGCGGGAGCGTCGGGCGCCATCAACATGTGGTACGACCGCGACATCGACGCGGTCATGACCCGTACCCGCGACAGGCCGATCCCGGCAGGCCGGGTGGCGCCGGAAGAGGCTCTCGCCTTCGGGGTGGTGCTCGGCGGCGGCAGCGTCATGGTCATGGGTCTCGCCGTCAACTGGCTCGCGGCCGCGCTGCTGGCCTTCACCATCGCCTTCTACGTTCTCGTCTACACCGTCTGGCTGAAGCGGCGCACGCCGCTGAACATCGTGATCGGCGGCGCGGCCGGCGCCCTGCCACCGGTGGTCGGCTGGGCGGCGGCCGCCGGGACGGTCTCGATCGACGCGCTGGTGCTGTTCGCCATCATCTTCATGTGGACACCTCCGCATTTCTGGGCGTTGTGCCTGTACCGCTGCGCCGACTACCGGGCGGCCGGGGTGCCGATGCTGCCCCTGGTCTCGGGTACCGCCGCGACCGGACGGCAGATCGTGATCTACAGTGTGATCCTGGCGCCGCTGGGCGTCGCACCGTCGCTGGTGGGGACCGTCGGCCTGCTGTACGCGGTGGTGGCAACCGTGCTGGGCATCCTGTTCGTGTTCCAGGCAGTCCGGGTTGCCCTTGAGACGACCGAACGCAGGTGCCGGCAGCTGTTCGGTTTCTCGATCGTCTACCTGTTCCTGCTGTTCGCCGTCCTCGTGGTCGACCGGGCGATCGGTGCGCCGGTGCTGACCCTCCCCGTGCCGTGACCGCCATGTCCAGCAACGACCCCCGGCCGGTGTCGGCGGACAGCTTCAGGCGCCGGAAACGCAGCCGCAACTTCGCCATCCTGGTCGCGATCCTCGCCTGCTGCGCCCTGTTCTACCTGATCACCATCGTGCGGATGATGTGAGATGGCGGAACTGGCAACGGTCCATGCCAGACCGGCCCGGCGCAACAGCAGGACGCTGCTGGTCCTGGTGCTGCTGGTCGCCGGGATGACCGGTCTCGCCTATGCCTCGGTGCCCCTGTACCGGCTGTTCTGCCAGGTCACGGGCTACGGCGGAACCACGCAGCGCGCCGACGCCTTCGCCGGCCCCGGCGGCGGACAGGCGTTGCAGGTGCGGTTCGACGCCACGGTGAACCCGGAGCTCGACTGGCGCTTCCGGCCGGCGGCGCGCTCCATGCAGCTGGCAACCGGCGAGAACGCGATCGCCTACTACGTGGCCGAAAACCTCGGCAGCGAGGCGGTGACCGGCACCGCCACCTTCAATGTCACCCCCGACCGCGCCGGGCTCTATTTCACCAAGGTCGAGTGTTTCTGTTTCACCGAACAGGTGCTGCTGCCCGGCCAGCGCGTCGACATGCCGGTGAGTTTCTATATCGATCCGGAGATCGCCGACGACCCGGATCTGGCAGACCTTGCCACCATCACCCTGTCCTATACATTCTTCCGCGCCGAGGACCAGTCGGCTGCGCGCGAGGTGGCAGGCAGGCGCGATCAGCGAGAGAGGACCCAATGAGCGGCGGACACAGTCATTCCTATCATCTGGTGGAACCGAGCCCGTGGCCGGCCGCGGGAGCCGCGTCGGCTTTCGTCACCGCAGTCGGCGCCATCATGTACATGCACGAGATGGCATTCGGCGGTGCCCTGCTGGGCCTCGGCCTGCTCGGGATCCTCGCAACCATGTGGTGGTGGTGGCGGGACGTGATCCGCGAAGCCGAGTTCCAGGGCCATCACACCCCGATCGTCCAGCTCGGCATGCGCTACGGGATGATCCTGTTCATCGCGTCCGAAGTGATGTTCTTCGTGGCATTCTTCTGGGCGTTCTTCGACGCCTCGCTCTACCCCGATACCGGGATCTGGCCGCCGGCGGACGTCGAGCCGTTCGACGCCTTCGACATCCCGCTCGCCAACACCCTGATCCTGCTGCTGTCGGGCTGCACCGTCACCTGGGCTCACGCGGCACTGCTGCAGGGCAACCGGCGCGACCTCGTCAACGGCCTCGGGATCACCATCCTGCTGGGGATAGCGTTCACGGCGCTGCAGGCCTACGAGTACGTCCATGCCGCGTTCGGTTTCACGGACGGCATCTACTCCTCGACCTTTTACATGGCCACCGGGTTCCATGGCTTCCATGTCATCGTCGGAACCTGTTTCCTGATCGTGTGCTGGTTCAGGGCCCGGGCCGGGCATTTCAAGCCCGATCACCACTTCGGGTTCGAGGCGGCAGCCTGGTACTGGCACTTCGTCGACGTGGTCTGGCTGTTCCTCTTCCTCTGCATCTACTGGTGGGGCGGCCGCTGAGCGGCCGCCGGCACCCGGTCTGCGGGAACGTAACCGCGCCAGGTGTCGTCCGGTCCCCGGAGTGCGCTCCCGCAACGGCCCTGTGACCCACGCCGTCCGGGGCCGGACTGCGCGGCCATTCTGCCACCCGCCAGCCTGCGCACCCTGCCCGGAGGCGCGGCGCCCCGGGATCGGCTCCGGCAGCGAGTGAATCAGGAGATCGTGTCGGCGACACCGGACCCGCCCGGTCCGGAGCCTGTGCCCGGCCGCGTCGGGTGGACGGCGGCGGTTACCTGCCCTGGCGGTTCGTCCGGCGGAGCAAGCGGCAGTTCAAGAACGACCCTCGCGCCGCCGAGCCCCGGGCTGTCCGTCAGTTGAAGCCTGCCACCGTAGGAACGCGCCAGGCTGTTGACATAAGGCAGGCCAATCCCGTGTCCGCCGGCGGCTGTTCCAGCGCCCCGCGCCCATGCCAGCAGCCCGTCCCTGTCCTCGCCCGGAAAACCGGGGCCATCGTCCTCGATGGCAATGCGCGCCACGCCGTTCGCGCCGGACAGTTCCAGCACCACCCTCCCGCGCGACCATGCTCCGGCGTTCCTCAGCAGATTTCCGACCATCTCCGAAACGTCGTCTGCCAGGACACGGACCGGCAGGCTGCTGACCGTGGTGCCCTCGATGGCAAAGGTCCGGTTTCCATATCGGCGGGACATGAAGATCCGGAACCGTTCGACGGCGGGGACGATGTCGGTCACCGGAACCGGGCCCGTCCGTCGCTGGGAGACAATGGTGTTGAGACGCTTGGTCAGCATGTCGCGCATGCGCTCGACGCTGTGCTGCAGCTCGGCCTTGTCTTCCTCGGAAACCGCCCTGAAATCCATCAGCAGGATGTCGCCAAGCATGTGGTTCAGGGAATGCATGAAGCCGCCCTGGCTGACTTCCTCCGACCGCATCGCGTCCTGCATGGCGTCCAGCGTCGTGCGGATCTGCCGATGCATGTCCTGTTCCCAGTTCCGGGTCTCGTCGAGCGCGACGAGAAACCGGTTGATCCGTTCGGCGAGCACGCGGACTTCCTCCGGATCCTGCTGACTTCGATCAACCGTCTCGCCAATCCTGCCGCTGAGGCGGCCCACATCCCGCGTCACCCGTGCCAACGGCCGGAGCTGGTGGAAAACCGCCGCGCGCGTGGTCACGAACAGCAGCAGCATGGCGACCACTGCAACCCCGATGAGGTCGATCCTGAAATCCGTGATTTCCCGACGGTACGGCGCATAGTCGAGGAGCACGTGATAGCTGAGCGGATAGGCGTAGTACCTCGGCCTCGCCGGATCACCGGGCGAATATCCCGACCCGTGCGCAATGGGCCGGGCCAGTCGGTGCGGAACGGTCTCGACCGACTGGTAGACCTCGCGAACCCCGTCCGCTCCGTCGACGGAGACAACCCCTTCACGGGTTTGCCCGGGGGTGCCGGGCCGGGGCAACAGGCCAGATCCCCGCCCGCCGGAATCCCACAGGACCGAACCTTCCGCCCCGATCCAGGCTGACCTCCCCGGTTCGAGAAAGGCCGCCGCCGCTTCGGGCGGTACCACGACGCGAACCTCCCCGCTGTCGACGATGGCCGCAAGCCTTGTGCGGGAGACCAGCTGGACCCGGAGAGTGCGGGCTTCCAGGGCCGCCCTGTCCGACACCATGCGCTGATGCCTCTGGTCGACCAGCACGATCGCAACGACGATTGCCGCGAGAAAGATGGCGGACGCGACAACGACAACCCGGTCCTGCAGGCGTTTTCCGAACATCGTGAAACCTTCAGCCGGCAAGATCGAGGTTCACCGGCCTGCCGCACGCGCATGGGCGAAGGCACGCCGTCTCCGTGTCAGCTGCTCAGCCCGGCCCGGTCCCGCCGGGAAGATCGTTCAGACAGTATCCCCTGATTTCCGGGACGTGGCGGATCGGACTGAAGGTCTGGTCCGGATCGAGCAGCCTTCGCAGCTTCGAGACCAGGTTGTGGACGTTGTTCGCACTTGCCGACCGTGTGGAAGGCCACACATGCGCGACGATTTCGTTCGTCGACACAGTGCCCCCGGTCATCAGCAGGTACTTCAGGAGACGGAATTCCATGGCCGGCAGATCGACCTTCCTGCCGTGGACCCGGACCTCCGCCCGGATCACGTCCAGTTCTATGGGACCGTGCCGGAGAACCGTGCCATCCAGTGACTGGGTGCGGCGCTGCGCTGCCTGGATCATCGCATGCAGGCGTATCAGCAGGATCGTCGGCAGGTACGGCTTGGTGACGAATTCGTTGCCGCCGGCCTCGAAGACCTGCACCTCTGTCTCGACATCGTTGCGCAACGTCATCACCAGGACCGGAAAGTGGTGACGGCGCAGCCGCCGGAACTGTCCGATCAGCTCGAGGCCTTCCATGCGGGTTGGCGGATTGGTCAGGTGCAGGTCGACGATCGCGGCGGCGTAGTCGTAGACCCGAGCGAAGTCGAGCGCCTCGTCAGCGGTCGCTGCCGCATCGACAACATAGCCCCGGTCCTCGAGGAGCCTTTCGGTTCTTTCGCGCTCGAGGGCCTGGTCTTCAACCAGAAGGATCTTCATGTGACCGTCATGCCCGCTGTTGCGCCCGGTCCGGGCACCGTGTGCGCCTGTGCCGCGATACCCGCGTTTCGCCGACTCCGCCGGCCCGGTCCGCCGGAACGACCGGGCGGCGCCGGCGCATGGGAATCGGGTTCCGGGACCGGTTTCATGCTCAGCAACTGTCCCGTCCGACTGCGACATCGATCACGTATCCGTCCGGCAGTCTCAGGCGGACAATGAAGTGCGCGCCGTCCGTGCTGACCGACAGGGCCTGTCCGCCAAACCGGCTTGCGGCGATCTGTGCGGCGTCGGCAGGCGAGCAGGGTCCGGCGACCGCCTGGTCCGGGCAGAGCGCGAGGAGGACACCGATCAGCGGAATCGCGAAGACCGCGGTCCTGATCGCACCGCAGTGTCTGTGGAGGCAGCAGAGTGCCGATGGCATCATCATCTCTCCCCGGGCCGTCGCAGGCCCTCCCCCCCGCATGGTAGCGGCATGCGGGAACGTTGCGTAGTGACCGCCGTTCCGGCCGGTTGCAGGGCTGGCGGGGCCCGGTCTCTCCAAGGCGGGACGGTCATGCCCGACATTTCGAGGTCAGGGCACCCGTCATCCCGGACCGGGCAGTCGCCGACAGGCATTGTCCCGGACCGGAACGACGCTCCGCGCCCTCGCAGTCCACACGGTCAACGGCCACGGCCGTGTGAATGCGGGTGACGATGATGGTGGGCAAACGGCCAGTGCCAGTGCCAGCCCAGCCGCCCGTGCCAGTGCCAGAACACGCCCGGATGCGGTCGCCGGTGCGGCTTCCGGTGCCAGCGAGGGCCGGACCAGGGCCCGCGCCATCCGGGATGCGGGTGCGGGTGCCCGCGCCATCCCTGACGCGGGTGCGGGTGCGGGTGCCCGCGCCAGTGCCCGCCGTGGAATCTGTGCCTGTTCCGCTCGCGGTGTCCGCGCTGGGCCTCTTGCTGTTCCCCGCGAACCAGGAACTTCACCGGCACCGAGGGGTTCGGCCCGCCGGCGGGCTGCACGTGTGCGTCGGAAGGCGCGTATCCCCTGTCGCACCGGGATGCAAGCGCCCGTTGCGCGATTTCGCGGTGACCGGTTCTGTGGTCCCGTGACTGGTTCCCTCCGACCAGAAGGGTGTCCGCGCCGACGTGAAGCGTCTCGCCGGGCAACGCCGAAGCGTGCCCGCACCCAGCCGCCGACGACGCCTGCGCGCTGCCGACAACCAGACCGAGAACCAGTATGTTCCTTGCTGCGAACTTCATGAGTGACGTACTCCCGATTACCGGATCCACGTCAGCAAGCGTATCGGGACCGGCCCCGCTTGTTCGGACGCCGGCCACCCGATCGTCTCTCGTCGTGCCGAAATTTTCCTTAAGTCCTGCAACGTCACCCCGAAATGCGCGGTCTCTGGCACGCCACGGATGGCGGTACGCTCGCGGCGGCTCACCGGGCCGGAGGGCGTGAGGTCACGTCCCTGGCCGGTTGCGGTATTGCCGTGCGCCGATGGTCTGGACGGAATGCGGGTGACCGTCAGGCGCGACGTCAGCGATCCGCGCTCGCTGGACCGCCAGTGGTGGACAGGGTGCGTTTCACCATCGGGAAAGATGGTGAGGATGTGCCGGGCATCGAAGTCGCTTGAGGCGAATGCCCCGGTGTCACGCGACCCCCGGCGACCGATGCGCGCCTGCGCTTCTCGAAGCCCGCACCAATCGCGAGGCGGAATCGAAGGCCGGGATGGACGGCGGAGCCCACCGCGGGATACGCACGGTCCCGACCGACGTCCCCGCTTCGGACCGTCCGCCGTGGCAGGCTGAGCACCCGGCAATGCCTGCCGGACACCGCCCGGGACGCCAGGCTCCTGACCACCTGATGGCACGCGATTGCCCGGCCTGTGGCTCATGGCTTCGCCCGGCAATCCGCGATAGCATGGCCGGACGGAACCCGGCCGGGCGGACACGCGCCAGGGCACGACGGGACGACCGGACCGGGGTCGCGAGCAATCGGCCCGGAGAGGCCGCAAGCCATGAAGGAGGCACACCATGAGGAACAGAGTGCGTGCTTTGGCGGCGATCGCCGCATCCGCAGTGGTCGCCATGGCCGCGAATTCGCATGCGGCCGATGTAACGGTCGGCTTCCAGCTCGTCTATGGGCCGTGGAAGGCGAAGATGGAGGAGCTCAAGGCCAACGGCCTCGGAGGCAAGAGCATAGAGTTCGTGAGGTTCACTTCGGGCACCGAGGTTATCAACGCCATGGCGTCGGGTTCCGTGGATATCTCGCTCAACGGCTCATCGCCGACAGCGGCGGGATACAGCCGCGGCGTCGATCTCCAGGTCGTCTACATCTACGACAACATCAACAACGCCGAGGCTCTGGTTGTCGATGACTCCATAACCGCTCCGCAGGACCTCAAGGGAAAGACGATCGCGGTTCCCTTCGGCTCCACCACCCATTTCCACATGATGTTCGCGCTCGAACAGTTCAACATCCCGACCGGGGACCTCGAGGTGCTCGACATGTCGCCGCCGGACATGGTCGCCGCCTGGGAGCGCGGAGACATCAACGGCGGGTTCGTGTGGGACCCCGCCCTCGGCCGCATGAAGGAAAAGGGCAGGGTACTGCTGACCTCCGGCGATCTCAGCAATTGGGGCAAGGCCACCTTCGACGCCATGGTGGCGCGCAAGGGCTTCACGGACGAGAACCCGGAATTCGCCTGCCAGTGGGTCAAGATGGTGTCTTCGGCCGACGCCGACTACCGCGCCAATCCCGGCGCCTACGGTCCCGGGACGGACAATGCGATGGCGATCGCAGACAGCGTTTCCGGCGACGCGGACCAGGTGGGCGGCGTGCTCGCGCTCTATGACTATCCGACGCTGGAGCAGCAGGTTTCCGCCACCTGGCTCGGCGGCGGCGTGCAGAACGCGCTGATGGCGGCGTCGGAGTTTCTGGTGGCGCAGGGCAAGCTGGACAGCGTGCTCGACGACTATTCCGACAGCGCCACGCCCCGGTTCGCCCAGATGGTGCTGGATGGCGGCTGCTGAGCGGTTTGTAGGGTGGCCCCGGCTTCAGGGCCGGGGCTGTCCGCCTCGAGCGACGTTCGTTTACCGATGACCACAGTCGTCAGTCTCGACCGCGTGACCGTCGAGTTTCCGGCGGTCGACGGCGAGGGTGTGGTCAGGGCTCTCGACACTGTGAGCCTTGAATTCCGCGACAACGAGTTCGTCGTGGCGCTCGGCGCGTCGGGGTGCGGCAAGACGACATTGCTCAATGTCATCGCGGGCTTCCTGCAGCCGACCTCGGGAAAGATCCTTCACAGGGACGAGCCGATCCGTGGCCCCGGATCGGACCGGGGCGTGGTGTTCCAGAAACACGCTCTCCTGCCCTGGCTGAACGTGCTCGAGAACACCGCATTCGGGCTGAAGCTTCAGGGCGTTGCCAGGGATGAACGGCTTTCCAGGGCCCGCGACTATCTGGCGCTGGTCGGGCTGTCTGATTTCGAGCGCTATCCGGTCTACCAGTTGTCCGGAGGCATGCAGCAGCGTGTGGGTCTTGCCCGGGCACTGACCTGCGACCCCGACATGCTGCTCATGGACGAGCCCCTGGGCGCCCTCGACGCGTTCACGCGCGAGAACATGCAGGAACTCGTACTGGATGCATGGAGCAAGACCAGGAAGGTCGTTTTCTTCATCACCCACAGCGTCGAGGAAGCCCTGTTCATGGCGACGCGGCTCATCGTGATGTCGCCGCGGCCGGGCCGGATAACGCACACCTACGACATCGACTTCAGCCGCCGTTTCTTCGAGACCGGAAACGCGAGGCAGGTCAAATCATCGCCGGAGTTCATCGCGCTTCGCGAGGAAGTCCTCTCGATCATCTACGGCGAAGAAACGGGCGACGCGCAGCCATGAAGCCCGGGCTCTTCAGGCGCCGCAGACCGCAGGCGGTCGACCAATACGGCGCACCGGGGCGAGGCTCCGGTACGTTGATCAGCGCGGTCACGATCGTCGTGCTTCTCGGGGGCTGGTGGATTGTCACCCAGCTCGGGCTGATCCGGCCCCTGTTCCTGCCTGCGCCCGAGATGGTGATTGCGAAGTTCGCCAAGATCGCCTGCACGGAGCACTACTTCGAGCGGTTGCTGGTCGCGGTTGGCGGTCTGGCCGAGGTGGAAGCAAAATGCCACGGATTCAGTGATCACACGCTCCACGAGCATATCCTCTGGAGCCTCTATCGCGTCTTCAGCGCCTTTGCCCTGGCCACCGTGACAGCGGTGCCGATCGGTATTTCGATGGGAATGAGCCGGCATGCGCGTGGCGTCTTCGATCCGCCCATCGAGTTCTACCGCCCGATCCCGCCGCTCGCCTACCTGCCGCTGACCATCATCTGGTTCGGGATCGGAGAGTCCGGCAAACTGTTCCTGATCTTCCTGGCCTGTTTCGCTCCCATCGCCATCAATGCCCGCGCGGGCGTGCGCTCCGTTTCCATCGAGCAGATCCATGCCGCCTATTCCATGGGGGCGAGCCACGGACAGGTCCTGCGCCAGGTCGTGCTCAAGGCCGCGCTTCCGGAGATCCTGACCGGCATGCGCGTCGCCATCGCATTCGGGTGGACGACCCTGGTGGCGGCCGAGATGGTAGCCGCCAAGGCGGGCATCGGCGTGATGGTGCTGAACGCCGCCAGGTTCCTTGCCACCGATATCGTGTTTCTCGGCATTATCGTCATCGGCGCGGTCGCGTTCGTCTTCGACCTCATCATGCGCCGGGTCGAAAGGGCCCTTGTTCCATGGAAGGGCAGGATGTGAATCGCCGGGCGCGCGATGCCGGGCGGTCGCCCTCCAGCATGATGCGCCAGGGCATACGGGAGTGCCGGCGGTCGCAATCGCCGTGGGCATGGCGCATTGCGATCGGCTGATTGGAAGTCGAAAGGTCGCCATCCGGAAGGAGCGGGAAGGAGAAGGCCTTCCCCTTTGCCCGAGACCATGGCCTCGGACGACCCATTCAAGCGGGGGACTTCCCTGCAACGCTCCCTTGTTGAGCGAGAGCGCGGACCGGCTTGCCATTCCGGGCTGGAAGCCGCGGGAGAGACCCACACGCCCGTCATGGAAAACCATGATGGTGCCGGATGCCGCCGGGTTCCTTGCCACCGACATCGTGTTTCCCGGCATCATCGGCGCGGTCGCGTTCGTCTTCGACCTCATCATGCGCCGGGTCGAAAGGGTCCCTGTTCCGTGAAAGGGCAGGATGTGCAGGGCCCGGGCCCGCACTATGCCGGGCGGTCGCCCTCCAGGATGATGCGCCAGAGCATGCGGGAGTACCGACGGTCGTAATCGCCGTGGGCGCGGTGCATCGTGGCGCGGTTGTCGCAGACCACCATGTCGCCCTGGCCCATCTTTAACATTTGGTTCAAAAAGTCTTTTGTAATCAGTCGGATAAGATTCCGAGTGGCACTACAAGTGGGCACTTGCAGCAGATCATCCGCGGTACAGGCGTGGCTCTGCAGTCGGGCT
>Ga0209544_1000202_pt1 | contig 91091 bp, 87 predicted proteins | sample MesohylPK_FD_187297 | JGI IMG/M metagenome (GOLD analysis project Ga0209544, IMG submission 187297) | Host-associated microbial community of the marine sponge Aplysina aerophoba from Gulf of Piran - sponge mesohyl, lysed by proteinase K... | ecosystem: Host-associated > Porifera > Sponge >... | reverse complement strand
CCCGTTCCGCGGCCTCCTGCGCCGAATCCCGTGGCAGGCGCGCGTCCCGCCTCGTCGCTTCACTTCATCGTTCGCGACCCCCGGGGACAGGCGGTAGTGTGAAAAAACTTGAAAATACACGATAAAGTCATGAAGGCAAGGAAATATGATACGAAACAGATAGACGACTTTTGATAATATTGAATCATAAACAAACGATCCATTACCGGGAACGCGTAACGACCAGATAGAGGAAAGGATATCCCATGACCACGCACGAAGGACAGTATTCTCACGCCCTGCGGCGGCATGACGGCCTGCGCGCCGCTCCTCTTTCCCCCGACGCCGGTGGGCGCCCGAGTCGCGCGCAGGATGCGCCGACTTCGGCGGTTTCAGAGGACGTGGGCTAGACACCCGCGGACGCGACTCCCCTGCACTGCGAATCCCGAAGAGAAGAGTCGAGCCCGGCGAGCATGCCGGCGCAACGTGCGGAAGAGATGGTAATGAATTCTTTATCGAAAGAATTTCCCATTCCCGTGATGATTCATTTCATGCTCGTGGTGGTGACGGTCAGTGTGTTGGGAGGCTGTCTGGGGCGGGGAGGAAGGGGACAACATCGACCCGGCCCTGCCTCGCACATGCCGGGCGATATCGCGCAACGGGCTGAGCGGACTGAGAGCGCTCGCCCCTGCGTGCCGCATCGCTGAACTCAGGCGCGCGGTCGGGAACGCATGCTGCGAAAAACCGCCCGCCAGTGTGGTTGCGCGTTTTTCCGTCGCGCTAAAGTAACGTGTGCCGCCGTTTTTACTCCGATCCATAGACATGGAGGACCGGACTCATGAACCGATTTGCGAAGTACGCCGTAATGCTCATCGCGGCGGTATGGCTGACGACACCCACCCTCTCATACGCCGCCGACTGGAGGATCGACCCCGCCCACACGACGGTGTCCTTCAAGGTGCGCCACCTGGGCGTCACCTGGGTGCAGGGTGAATTTCAAAAAGTATCCGGCACGGTCCGCTACGACCCGAAGAACCCCGGGGCGGCGGCGGCGGACATCGTCATCGACGCCGCCTCGATCAACACGCGCAATGCGCGTCGCGACAACCATCTGCGGACCGACGACTTCCTGCTCGTCGAGACGCATCCCACCATCACGTTCAAGTCCAGGGCCGTCAGGAATGCCGGCGCGGAGGGCCTCGACCTGGTCGGGGACCTGACCATCCGGGGCGTCACGAAAGAGGTGGTGCTCAAGGTGGCCGACATCAGCGGGGAGGTCAGGACGGGGCGCGGGACCGTCAAGATGGGGGCGAGCGCCGCCACCCGGATCAACCGCAAGGAATTCGGGGTGAAGTACAACCGCCTGCTCGAAGCGGGCGGGCTCGTGGTGGGCGACGAGGTGCGCATCGCCATCGACGTGGAGTTGAACAAGTCATAGCGCGGGGGCGCACGACGGATCATCCGCCAGGCCGTGGAAGCGGAGTCGGGAGCCTTTCCGGAAGAACATGAGGCCGGGCACGGCGCGCAAGGCCGAAGCGCGGTGGTTCCGGGGCGGCTGTCTGCCTTCGCGGGAGGTATTGACGGGAACCGGGGCCTGTACGGGTTCGGCGGACGCGGGACGGGCCGGGCGCGAGGCGATGTTTCCGCCGGGAGTTGTTGCCGTATTGGAAGAAGACGAGGCGTGTCGAGACGGTGATTCGCAGTCGCCCGAGCCGCCGGCCGAACATTTTAATGACAATGGGGAGATCGTGTAGAGCATGGATACCTGCCGGATACTCGTGGTGGACGACGAACCCGATCTCGAACATCTCGTGCTCCAGCGCATGCGGCGCGAGATTCGCAGCGGCCGCTATTCGTTCGTCTTCGCGCGCAACGGGGTCGAGGCGCTCGAACGCCTGGAGGGGGACGATGGAATCGACATCGTCATCACGGACATCAACATGCCGGAGATGGACGGCCTCACGCTGCTCAAACAGATCCCCGCCCACGCCCCCAGGTACAGTTGCTTGGTCGTCTCCGCATACGGGGACGTGAAGAACGTCCGCGCGGCGATGAACCGGGGCGCGTACGATTTTCTCAACAAGCCGATCGATTTCGAGGACCTGCGGCGCACCATCGACAAGTCGATGGAGCACCTCGCGCAAGTCCGGGAGGCGTTCGAGGCGCGCGACAGGATGCTGGAGGAGGGAGGCCCGTAGCGGAAGAGCGCGAAGGATATTCGTTGTGGACGACGAGCCCGCCTCGCGCGCATGCGTCTGTGCGGTCCTTTTCGTATCCGTCGCCGACGCCCGGGTTTACAGAGGGGTCAGGGGATCGGGCGGGCGCGAGCCTCGTGTCCGCAGGGAGTACGGGGAAGACGTTACCATGCTTCCCGCCGGTGCGCGCCGCTTTCGCCCCGGGCGCCACGGGATGGATTGTTCTTCGTGATTGGTGTTCCTCCCAAGTCGGGGTTCAAGGGAACATGGGCGCCGAACGGCCTCTCAGGGGCTCGGAAAGAGTCGGGCCATCGGGATATCTCCTCCTTCAGGAGCGGACGGCCCGGTTCGGAAGGATTCCCGTCCGGAGGCGGTTTACATGAAATCGCCAGTGGTGTATCCAGATTGTTTCATGGCGTCATGGACCTGGAGAGGAAAAGCAAGATGGCCGAGCGCCCGACGGAGATGGATGAGTTTTTGCAGGAACCCCACATGGCGAGAATCGCCACCACGAATGCGGACGGCTCGCCGCACGTCGTGCCGCTTTTGTATCTGTTCAACCCCGAGGATGCGAGTTTTTTCATCAGCACGAGCACAGAATCCGTTTCGGTGAGGAATTTGAGGCGAAACCCGGCGCTTGCGATTTGCATCGATGACGAGCAGGCTCCTTTCCGAGCCGTTGTCGTGGAGGGAGAAGCACAGGTTTCCGGAGTGATGGGAACGGACCACGAGGGGCTGAAAAGCGTGGTGGATCATTTCTTCGGGCCGGAGATGTGGACGAATTACGTCGATACGCCCATCGCGCAGAAAATACGCGTGCGCGTCACCATGGTGCCCAGGAAATGGAAATGGTGGGATTACCGCAGGATGTTGATGGGCTCGGTGACGCTAGACTAGAGTTTCTGGATAATGAAACCCCTGTCCACCTTGCCTGATCAGTCCCGGCCATTTCTGCCCATGATACGGAAGCACCCGTCCGGGAGCGTTCCGTGCAGCCGCTTGACCAAGCCGTTGAAGCCCGTGGCCTGACCGTCCCCGATGCTCGACTGAAGCCCCGCAACCGGAGCCACCTCAGGATGAACCAGCTTGAAGATACAATAGGCATGATTGTCGAAAACATCCGCGCACAAAGATTTGCGAATGAAACGGCAGTAAGAGAGGCGATCGTCATGCCGGTTCTGAAAGCGCTCGGATGGGAAATATACGATCCGGAAATCGTCTGCAGGGAATATCGAATCGAAAACCGCCGCGTTGACTACGGGCTCGTAACGGCAGGAACCACGCCGGTGATAATTGTAGAGGTCAAGGCAATCGGCCAAATCCCTGGTGGAGACAAACAGTTGTTCGAATATGCATTTCATGAAGGTGTGCCGATGGCTGTTCTGTCTGACGGTCGCGAATGGAATTTCTACTTGCCCGGCGAGCATGGAAAATACGAGGATCGGCGCGTTTACAAACTCGATCTGCTGGAAAGGGATTTGGGGGAAGTATGCCGGATTTTACGGCGATACCTGGAATTCGGGCGCGTGAAATCCGGAGAGGCGATGGAGGCCGCGCGAAACGATTACAGAAGCGCTTCCCAGAAAAGGCAGGCGGAGGACGCCATACCGAAAGCATGGCGGGACATGGTGGAAGAACCAGACGAGTTGCTCACGGAATTGCTGGCAGAGAAGACGGAAAGCATTTGCGGTTTTCGGCCTGAAGTCGAGCAAATAGAGGAGTTTATCGTCAAGACACTGATTGAGAAAAATGTTCCACGCTCAGACACGGTATCGCCTCCCGACAAGCCATCCATTGTTCGTGACGAACCCGGGAGCAAGCGCCAGAGATCGGATAGCAGGGAAATTCCTCATAGAGCCGCCAACATCAGGAAAGGCACGCCGCCAAAAGAGATGGAAATCAATCACAAGGTCCTGATCGTCAAGACGAAACAGGCGACCGTAGACCGTCGAGGAAACGTGTACGAGGCCGTGCGTGGGAGATGGCGCGTCAATAAGGCCAGGGCGGCTCGGGCGGAGTTCGTAATCGGCATGGTCGATGGAATTTGCAGGGCTGTCTACAAGCCCGAGCGATGGAAACAATGTTCCGGAGAACAAAGGCGATTCGAGTTCGAAGGTCCGGAAGTCGAAGGTGCGATCAAGGAGATGTATGCAGGCAAGCGCTTGCCCGGCCACATGAGCCGCAATCAAAATCCGGTTCTCTACGTGAATGTTGAGTAAGGTGGTTCCCGCAGTCGGCAGATTACGGCAACGATTATCTCGAAGATGTCTCAGAAGCGTGAAAGACCGCGGCGTCTGCTCGCCAGGACGCGCTGTCAGAATCCACGGAGCTTCAAAAGAAGGGAGTGGCTCTTGTGCTCGACGAACTTGGAGTGCTCATCGAGCGTCACATCAAGCGGCGAGGCGCGGGCGAGTTCACGCTTCCGGGCCTTCTCAAGATCAAGGCGGTGCGAAAGCCGGCGAGAAAGGAGCGCACGATGATCTCGCCCTTCACCAGCGAGGAAATCACGGTGGCAGCGAAGCCCGCCTCGCGAGGGGTCAGGATTCAGCCGCTGAGCGGACTCAGGCGCATGGCGGAATAGGCCGGGGCGCGGCCGGCTTACGGCCGGTGCTACGAGAGCGGGGAGATGGCCATGAGGTTGAGCGGGACGGTATGGAAGCTGGGCATGGCCGCCGCATTCGTTGTGGCGGTCGCGGCCGGGGCGGCCGCGCAGGACGACCCGAAACCGCCCGTGTCCGGGAGCGTCGTCGAGACGATCAGGGAACGCGGGGTGCTCAAGGTCGGCATGTCGATCTTCGTCCCCTGGGCGATGCGGAACAGGAACGGGGAACTGGTCGGGTTCGAGATCGACGTCGCGAATAAGGTGGCCAGGGACATGGGCGTAGGTATCGATTTCGTCCCGACACCCTGGGAGGCGCTCATCCCTGCCCTGACCGCAGGCAGGTTCGACGTGATCATCTCGGGCATGAGCGTGCGTCCCCGGCGCAAGCTCGCCATCGACTTCACCGTTCCCTACGCGCACTCCGGCATGGGGGTCGCGGCCATGAAGTGGCCCGAGGACTACGACAGCGCCGCGGTGACCTTCTCGTGCCGCCGCGGCTCCACCTCGTGCAGCGACGTCGAGCGGCTGTTCCCCGAAGCGGGGGTTCGCAGGTTCGGCGACGACGCCGGGGCGTTCCGGGAAGTCCTGAGCGGCAAGGCGCATGCGGTGCTCTCCTCCTACCCGCAGCCGGTGATATGGGCCGGCGCCCACCCGGAGCGGATATTCCTGCCGACGACGGAGAACCTCTCCCAGAGCGACGAGGCGTTCGGTCTGCGCAAAGGCGATCCGGACGCGCTGAACTTCTTCTCGAACTGGATTTTGGTCAACAAGGCGAACGGCTGGCTGGCCGAACGGCACCGCTACTGGTTCAAGACCAGGGATTGGGTGGAGCAGGTAAATCTGAATCAGTGATGCGCGGCCAGGACCGACGCGGTGGGGACGCGAGGGTGAGAAAGACATCCGTTTTCGTTCTCGTTTTCATGCTCTCAGTCTGTGGCGGAGTCGTCAACGGGGATGACGGGCGGGCCGGGGAGAGGAGCGCCGCCGTCCCGCGTTCGCGAGGCGCCCTCGCCGTGTCGGAATATTGCGAGGATTTCGCCATGAAATACGCCGAAAACAACGGAGCCGCCTACCGGGAGGATTCCGCCCGGACGGACAGGGAACCGGATGCATGGATGTGGATTTCAAACGCCTTCCAGCCGCCGGGCTCCAGGTTCACGGCGGGGTATCGCTGCCGGTTTCGGACGGGTGACGGGCAAGGGGAGGCGCATGAGGTATCCGTCGGCATTTACCTTGTGGAGACCCTTGATTTCGCCGAACACACGAAATGGGAGGACCTGCAGATCGTTCCCATAGAATACGTGGTGGACGTGGTGCATGACAGGGCGGGGTACGGGGTCTTCAAATACCTGAAAAACCCTCTTCGCTGAAGCGGCGCGGATGTGTGGACCGCCGACGCGGTAATCGGGCCGACCCCGGAATGCTCACCAGCCGCCTCGTCGACGGTGGTGATCACCCCATTGCGGGCGCCGATGAGCGCGCAGGCGCTCTCGACGACCTCGCGCTGCACGGTGTCCACGTCGAGGCTCGCGATGATGCGCAGGATGGCCGCGCTGAGGCGGGAGATGCGTTCGCGCGGCGTCTCGCCCCCGCGGCCGGGCTCGTCGTGTCCGTCCACCGCTCTCCTCTTCTGTGGGTTTGTCGCAAGATCGATTCGGCCCGGCGGGACCCGGAACCCCCGAATCCGGCGAAAGACATGAAAAGAATACAATATTCACCGAATAGGGCACACCCATGATACACGAAATCCTTTAGAATTATTTGAACAGGGTATGTTCCGGCGAAACGGAAGGTGATTCGCCGCCCGGGAGGGACAGGCCAGGGCGGGCCGCATCCGCGCGGAACCGTGTATGTGGAGGATTGCCAACGATGCGCTTGACTTCGACAGGAAGCCTCGCTGGTGTCTCGCCCACGCCCCGATGAGGCCGGGGAGAGGAACGCGAGTGAACGATCTAGTCACGCGATCCGGCGCAAGCGGCCTAAAACACGAGGTCATTTCCGACTGAGGAAGGAGGAAATGCGACCGAAGGTATTACACGAGAGAAGGCCAACACACTGGAGGACCCATAATGAGAATTCCTGGACGGATGGTTTCAGCGGCGCTGCTTCTGGGGCTCGTCGGCCTCCTCTCCGGCGCGTCCATCGCCTTCGCGCAGTCGCAGGAGGCCTGTCCAAGGCCGCCTGGATTTCCGGCCCCGCCCCCGAACCTGGCAACGGCCGCGCAGGTGGAGAATGGCGACGCCACCCTGCAGCAATTCGTGCGGAGTTTTGGATACCTGGCGAGTCTCCAGCGGTACTCGGAGGCGACGGGGTACATCGGATGTCTTCTGACGCGCGAGGGACCTTTCTTTTCCGGTTCCACCTACTTCGTTACCATGACTCTCACCGGCAGGGTGGATTTGCACGGGAAGAACGTGGGGCTATCGGGAGGACTACTCAAGCCCGACATTGTCGAGCAGATCACCCGAGCGGCCAGTTCGTCGCCATTTGGCGGCCCATTCATGGCGGAGGCGGCAAACGCCGCCGGCTACGCCGTTGGAGGGGCCCGCAACCCCGACGGCAGCCCGGCCATCCTGGTCGCCGGCTTCGATCTCCAGGAATCCCACCTGGTGCCGGAAGTCACCGCCCCGGACGATGTGCCTGCTGTCACGGCCCGTGACGTGGTGGACCGCGCATCCCTGAAGGCCTTCGTGGACGGGGCGATAGCTTACTTCATCAGGCGCTTCGAGACCGAAGGCTATGAGGCCGCCTTGAAAGTCAAGAGGGTTTTCCGGGATCCGAACGGACCCTGGAGAGCGGGCCCCGTCTACCTGTTTGTCATAGATATCAACGGTTTCACGCTCTTTCACGGGGCGTTCCCGGAGAAGTTCGAGCTTCAAACCCCCACCGATACCCTCAGAGACGTTGTCACCGGAGAACTCATTCTGCCGCAAATTATCGAGGCGGCGACGCGAAGCCTGGAGGGCGGCGGCTTCGTCGAGTATCATTTCGACAACCCCGATGACGACACCGACAGCGCCGAGATACCCAAGGTAACCTACGCCGATGCGATTACAGCGGACGCACCGATGGGGTCCGCAGTCGGATCCCAGACGCTGATCGTAGGCGCGGGCATCTACGGCGATCCGGTGTCGGAGAAGAGCGCCGCGTCGGCGCGGGGCTGGCTGGCGCGTTTCGGCCGCGCGGTGGGAAGCCAGGCGGTGGAGATGATCTCGGGCCGCATGAACGCGCCCGCGCCGGGCGGGGCGAAGATGACGCTCGGCGGGCAGACCGTGAAACTGGATGCGGATCCGGAACGCTACCTCACGGAACAAGGCGCGGGCCTGGGCTTCGCCTCCCTCGCGCATCAAGGAATCGACCCGCGCAGCATCGCGCGGGCAAGAACCGCGAACCGGCTCAGCGGCGGGGAGGAGGATTCCACAGGCTCCTACCGCGAGATGACGATGAGCCAGCTTCTATCGGGCGCTTCGTTCCACCTCGCCTCGACCAGGGAAGCCGCGGAGGCGGCGGGCAGCCAGTGGTCGATATGGGGCCGAGGCGCGAGCAGTTCGTTCGAGGGCGGCGGCGACGCCGCTATCGAGGGCGACGTGACGACGGCCATGCTCGGCGTGGACTACGAGAAGGGCAAGCTGCTCGCGGGCGTGGCGCTATCGCGTTCTAGCGGCGACGGCGGCTTCGAGAACGCGGGCCGCAGCGAGCTGGAAGCGACGCTCACGAGCGTGCATCCCTACTTCCGCTACGCGGCGAGCGAGCGGCTCTCGCTGTGGGGAATCCTGGGTATGGGCCAGGGCGAGATGACGCTCGACGAGAGTGATAGCGAGAGCGGGCAGAAGCACGAGACCGACATCGACATGCGCATGGGCGCGTTCGGGGTTCGCGGCGTGCTTACCAAGCTGGGCGGTTTCGACCTGGCGGTGAAATCCGACGTCCTCCTGACGCAGATGGACTCGGACGCGAAGGACGGACTCGAGGCCATCTCGGCGGAGTCGAGCCGCCTCCGCGTGTTGCTCGAAGCCTCGCGCGAGGTCGCCATGGAAGGCGGCGGGACGTTCCGGCCCTCGGTCGAAGCGGGCCTTCGCCACGACGGCGGCGACGTGGACGAGGGCCTGGGCGTCGAAGTGGGCGGCAGCCTTCGCTTCACCAACCCGGGCATGGGCCTGACGTTCGAGGTGAATGCGCGGGGTCTCGTAACCCACGAGGAAAGCGACGTGGCCGACTGGGGCGTGGGCGGCATGATCCGCATCGCGCCGGGCAAGGCGGGCCGGGGCCTCGCGCTCACCGTGGAGCCCTCTGTAGGCGAAACAGCCGGTAGCGCGGCGCGCCTGTGGGGCCTCAGGGACGCCTCGCGTCTGGCGAAAGAGGAAACCGGGGACCTGGACCCCCGCGTCCGCGCGGAGGTGGGCTACGGGCTGGACGCATGGGGCGGTCTGCTGACGCCCTACGCCGGTCTTTCGGTGTCCGATAGCGGGAACGGGACCTACCGCCTGGGTGGACGCTTCAGGATGGACGAACGCCTGAGCATGAGTCTCGAGGGCGACGTGCGCGAGCGGGTGAACGCCGACCCGGTTCACGGCGTGGCGCTCCGCGGCTCGCTGCGCTGGTAGAACAGAAGGGAAATTCCGCAGGGGCAACCTCTCATCAGGGTTGCCCCTGCCCGTAACTGGTTGAGAACTAGCGCCTGCGCTCCGCTAAAATTCCTCACCCGTTGGTATCTCACGGCTTATTGGGGTCAGGTACCGGCGCCCTGAACGAACTTTCGCTCCAGAGCGTTTAGAGACGAGAGGAGAGGCTTGATGGCTAATGACGAGGGAACAAGAGAAGCATCAGATGCGCAGAGCGATGGCCTCCGTATGGCGCCTGAGGAGATGCTCGATCTGGCGCGCAGGGCGGCGGAACTCCTGGTGGAGCGAAGCGGGAAGCTGTCCGGGGAGGGTGCCTGGGACGGGGACTTCCAGCAGGAACTCGAAAAACAGCTCATGGAGGCTCCGCCCGAGGCCGCCCGTCCGGCGTCGGAGGTTTTGGAGCGCGCCGCGCGCGACATTCTCCCGTTTTCGTTGCGCCTGGACCATCCCCGTTCCCTCGCGTTCGTTTCGGCCTCGCCCACCTGGCCCGGCGTGCTGGCCGATTTCATTGCTTCAGGCTACGCCATCAACCAATGCACCTGGCTGGTCGCGAGCGGTCCGAGTCAGCTCGAACTCGTCGTCATCGACTGGTTCCGGCGCTTTGTCGGCTATCCCGAAAGCGCGGGCGGGCTTTTCACGAGCGGGGGCTCGGCGGCGAGCCTGGACGCCTTCGTCGCGGCGCGCGAAGCGGCGGGGCATCCCGATCGCGCGAGCGTGTACATGAGCGACCAGAGCCACAGCGCGCAAATCCGCGCGGCGCGGATTATCGGCGTCAAGCCCGAGCGGATACGTCTGCTCCCGAGCGATGAAGACTACCGCCTGGATATGGATTCGCTCGCTCGCGCCGTGAATGAGGACCGCTCGGCGGGGCTACACCCAATAGCAGTGTGCGCCAATGCCGGCGCGGTGAGCACGGGAGCGGTCGACCCGCTCGAAGAGATGGCGGATTTCTGCGAGGCGCAAGACATCTGGCTGCACGTCGACGCCGCCTATGGCGGCTTCGCGGTCGTGACCGGGCAGGGCAAGGAACTCATGCGCGGCATGGAGCGCGCCGATTCCATCGGTATGGACGCGCACAAATGGTTCTTCCAGCCCTACGAGGCGGGCGCCCTGCTCGTGAAGGATGTGAGCAAGCTCGAAAATGCCTTCGCGGTGCGGCACGACATCTTGCAGGACACGATATGGGGCGCGAACCACCCGAACTTCTCGGACCGCGGCCTGCAGCTGAGCCGCTCGTTCCGGGCCTTGAAAGTCTGGATGTCGGTGCAGACCTTCGGCATGGCCGCGTTCCGCCGAGCCGTCTCGAAGGGCATGGAACTGGCCGAACGTGCGGAGGCGTACGTTCGCGAGAGCCCGGTTCTGGAGATGTTGACGCCCGTCTCGTTGGGGGTCGTGTGTTTCCGGGTCAATCCTGCGGATGCGGACCTCGACGATAAGGCGCTTGAGGAGATCAACAAGACGATGCTCGCCCGCATCTTCTGGGACGACAAGGCGTTCGTGTCCTCCACGCTTCTCAAGGGGAAGTTCGCGCTCAGGTTCTGCATCATCAACCACACCACGGCCTGGGACGACGTGCGCGAGACGCTCGAGGCGATCGAGCGCTTCGGCAAAGAGGCGCTTGATCCGGGTTGAGCGGCCTCGCGCCGAACATCAGGCAGCGCCGATCTCCCGCCGGAAACATTCAAGGTCCTCATCCGTGCAGCGCTTTGCCGACCGAAGAGGAAGCAGGCGGCGACCACTCTAACCCGAGGTCGTCCCACACCGGGGAGGGAGAACTCCTGCAGGCCGGTGTCCGGTCGCTGCAGGCGCGATGCGTTCAGGAGGTTTTTCCTGCAATATGTCCTCCGCGATGCTCGTTGCGACCCGCTCGGCCGCCTCCTGCGCCGAGTCGCGCGCGAGGTGCGCGTAGCGCGCCGTCGTTTCCATCTTGCTGTGGCCCAGGAGCTTCCCGATCACGGGCAGCGCCTCGCCGAGCGCGAGCGCCCGCGAGGCCCAGGAGTGGCGGAGGTCGTGCAGCCTCACGTCCCCGAGGCCCGCGCGCTCCCTGATCGCCCGCCAGGCCTCGTCGATGTTCACGAGATGCGTCCCCGGCTTCCTGCCCGGTATGACCCAGGGGCCGTCGTGGGCGCCAAGGAGGTCCGTGAGAAGCTCGACGGCCTCCGGCGGTAGCGGGACCGCCCGCGCGCCCGTCTTGGAATCGGGCAGCCTGAGCTCGCCCGCTTCGAGCGCCACGTCCTCCCGGCGCAGCTTGAGGACCTCGCTCCTGCGGCACCCGGTAAGCGCCAGGAGCCTGATCGCCGCCACCGCGGAGGCGGAGGCGGCGCCCGCAGCCTCCGCCTCCTCGAGCGCGCGTCCCAGGCGGGTGAACTCAGAATCCGTCAGGAACCGCTCGCGCCTGCGCTCTGGGTATTTCACCAGGGCCTTGCAGGGGTTCGAGGTCCCCTCGGGAACCATTCCCCAGCCCGCGGCCAGGCGGTACATCGAGGAGAGGATGCGGAGCGCCATGTTCGCCACCGCGGGCGTCTCGTACAGGCTCTCGTGGAACTCCGCCACCCGCGCGCGCGAGAGCGCAGCGATCGGCGCCCTGCCCAGGGCGGGCAGGACGTGGCGGTCGATCACCGAGCGGTAGAGCGCGGCGGTGGCCGGCTTGCACCGCACCGCGACGTATTGGGCGAGGTAGCGCGCGCACACCTCATTCACCGTGGGGCCTGCCTTGCGTATAAGCGGCTCTGGAACCGCCTCCTCGCCCGCCTTGATCCTCGCGATGATGTGGGCGGCGCGCTTCCTCGCCTCATCGGCGTTGATCACCCCGTGGCGGCCCACCGCCACGCGTTTGGGACCCTCAGGACCCCGCGCCTGCGCGATGTAGACTTTTGAGCCGGTGGGATAGACCCTGACGCCGAAGCCGGTGAGCTCCTTATCCCAGAATACCGTGTCTTTCTCCACTTCGAGCTTCGCGACCGCGCGGTTGGAAAGCGTCCCGTATTTCGTCTTCGCCATCTTCACCCGGCCCTCCCGTTCGTGATGTGAATCCCGATACTCCCGCCCACCCTTACCGCCGCCTCCCTCTCGGCCTCTCGCATCAGGTGCGCGTAGCGCGCGCTCGTCGCCACGCTCGTGTGGCCGAGCAGCTTGCCTATCGTGTATAAACTCTCGCCCAGCGCCAGCGCCCTCGACGCGTAGGAATGCCTGAGGTCGTGAAGCCTTACGTCTGCGAGTCCCGCCCGCTCCCTTATGGGCCGCCAGTAGTGGTGCAGGCCCGTCAGGCGCCTCCCGGCCCTCTAGCCCGCTATCACCCAGGGATTGTCCTCAGAGCGGGGGATGGCGTCCAGTATCCTGAGCACCGGCTTCGTCAGGGGGACCATCCGGGGCCCCGCCTTGGCGTCCCTTAGCCTCAGATCCCCCGCCGTGCGGTCCACGTCGTCCCAGCGCAACGAGAGGATCTCGCCCCTGCGGCATCCGGTCAGGACGAGCAGCCGGATGGCCGCAATGGCGGCCGGCCATGTCCCGTCCTCGTCCTCGGCTTGCCTGAGCGCACGGCCCAGGCGGCGGTATTCCTCAGGCGTCAAAAACCGCTCGCGCGCCCGCGTCCGGTAGCGGCGCACGGAGAGGCAGGGGTTCCGCCCGGGCGGGACCAGCTCCCACGCCTCGGCAAGGGTGTACATCCGCGAGAGCAGATGCACGGCCGCGTTGGCCCGGGCGGGCGTGGCCCTGAGCCTGTGATGGAGCGCCGTGACTTCCGCCCCGCCGACTTCTTCCAGCGCCATCCTGCCCAGGGCCGGCAGGATGTATTTGTCGAGCACAGTGCGGTATGCCGAGTATGTGGCCGGCTTGAGATGCCGCTCCACGTGGGTGCGCATGAAGCGCTCGGCGAGTCCCGACACGGTGGACTCCGCTTCTGGCGGTTGAGTTACCGGCTCCTCGCCCCGCTTGATGCGGTCGATGAGGAGGGCGGCCTGTTTCCTCGCCTCGTCGACGGTCAACTCCCCGTGGCGGCCGAGCGTCACGCGTTTGGGACCCCCGGGCCCCCTCGATTGCACCACCCAGGTCTTCCGGCCCGTGGTGTGGACGCGCACACCCAGGCCCGCCAGCTCCCGATCCCAGAAGATCGCGTCCTTCCCGTCGGCCTCGAGCGCGTCGACGGTGCGCTTGGTGAGCTTCAGTTCGCTTCGCTTCGGCATCCCGCCTCCAATAATATGTAATCAAAACGCATACGTGCGGCATGATACAGGAGGATATCAGAGCATACGTGTGACGAAAGCGCAAGGGGGGTCGGGACGGGGAATAACAGAAATATGGTATTATAAACAATCAGTTACCGTAGACAAACGAAGCCAATCGTACCATTGCGTGGTCACCGGGTTCATGGTAATAATTAATCGAATTTTACGGAAAATTGTATTATTTTTATTTCCGCGCCGTCCTTCCCTTCTTGGGCGCGGCCCATTTCCTTTGGACGGCGGAACCCGGCCGGCGGGCGGGAGTCGACTCCGACCGGGGCGGTAGAACCCGCGAGGGAGGCGTGCGCGATTCCCGAATGATGCGCGCCCCTCCGCCGCATCCGCGAGATAGGCGAGTGCGCCCCCTGGGCGAAGCGATTACAGAAGTGTTCGTTCGGTTCCATGCAAACCCCTCGCATCCTTTCGTTTCGCTTCTATCCAAAGTGGGACCGGACTCGACCGAAGACGGAGAGTTCGACTTCCCCGCGCAGCGCGCACGATAGCGCAGCCCCGGTTTTCCCGGAATACGGCAAATGCGGGCAATTGCGTGTTTGATTTCGGGAAGGTGTGATTGCTTCCGTAGCGGACAGGCCACCGCGCCTGTCCGGGGCCCCCGTGCCTGTCCGAGGTCGTGACCTGTTCGATACCCCCGTACATGTCCGGTTCCCCCCGCCTGTCCCGCTTCGCGCATCCGATCATGGAATCGATTGCGGGTTCGTTATGGTATACGGGAGATGCGTAAGAACAGATCGCGCCTGTTCACTCCCCCCCTGCGCCTTATACGCAAATTCGATTGCGTATCCCGCGGCAAGAAAGCTATGATGCCGCCGCCTTCGCGCGTATCTGAACAATCACTGTTTCCCGGACGGTCTCCAGAGTCGCTTGGAATCCGGCTCCGGGAATATAAAATTTTCCTCGTTTTTTATGGAGATACATCATGGAAAAAAGAACACTCGGACGTACGGGTCTGGAGGTAACCGTTATCGGCTTCGGCGCCATGACCATCGGCGGCGTGTTCGGCCCCGTGGACGACGGGGAGAGCAACCGCGCTCTGCATGCCGCGGTCGATTCGGGCATGAACTTCATCGACACCTCGGACGCCTACGGCGCCGGCCACAGCGAGACGGTCATCGGCAAGTTCCTGAACGAGCGCACGGACCGCGGCGACATCCTCATTTTCACCAAGGGCGGGAACGACATGTCGACGGGCTCGCGCAATTTCACGCCCGAGTATATCGGGGGCTGTCTGGAGGGGAGCTTGAAGCGTCTCGGGATGGACGTCATCGACTACTACCAGCTCCACAACCCCACCGTCGACAACATGGCGGCCGAGGACAGCTACGCGCTGCTGGAGAAGGCCAGGGACGACGGCAAGATCAGGCACTGGGGCGTTTCGATAAACACGGTGGAGGAATGCAACCTGGCCGCGGATCAGGACAAGCCCTCCACCATGCAGATGGAATACAACGTCATCAGCCAGGAGGCGGCGCCCGCCTTCGCCCGCGCGAAAGAGGCGGACGTGGGCGTGATATCCCGCGTTCCCCTGAAGCGGGGCTTTCTCTCGGGCCGCATCGACGAGGCGTTCGAGTTCGCCGAAGGCGACCGGCGAAAGGGCATCCTCTCCCCCGAGAACATCCGCAAGTTCCAGACCCAGCTCAGCCGCACGCGTGAGGTGGCGGCGAACCTGGGCATTTCGGCGGCCCAGGCGGCCATCCGCTTCTGCGTCTCGAACGAGAACGTAAGCTGCGTGATTCCGGGCATCAGGACGCCCGAACAATCCGAGCAGAACGCCGCATGCGGCGAATCCCTGCCCGCCGAAGCCGTCAGGAGGCTCCAGGAGGTCTAGGCGGCGGGGTTGGGGGCTGTTGAGGAAGGCCGTATGAGGGTCCTGTAGTACTTGGTTTGTAGGGACAGGCCCCCGTGCCTGTCCGAGGCCCCCGTGCCTGTCCGAGACCACCGCGCCTGTCCCTGCGAAGCGCAACCACGGGGATGGACATATCCGATACGGGCGGCCACTGGGGGCCGCCCCTACGGGTTGCTGCGGTTTTGATCGTCATTCCGGCGAAAGCCGGAATCCATTTATTTTGCTTTTGTTTTTTAATTTCTGATTGATCCCCGCTAATGACGGGGAGCCCGTAGGGACAGGTCGCGACCTGTCCCTGCAACTGACACCGGAATGACGGCGGTGGTCAATTTCGGGGGAGAGGGATTTTTAACAATCGCGTGTCGATTGAGACGCCGTAATTTCTTTGTTCGCGACAATAAAGGAGACGAAAATGCCTGTTACGAATTGGGACGAACTGCCTGTCAAGGTGCCGTTCCCGGGGGTGGAAGTGGGCCTCGTGAGCGGGAAGCACTGCATGATCAGCTACATCCACGCGAAAGGCGGGAATTCCACCCGCAGGCACCACCACGAGGCGGAACAGATTTTCTGCCTCATCAGCGGCTCCGCCCGCGTGCAGTGTGGAGACGACCCGGTGGCGGTGCTGAAGCCGGGCGACGTCTGGTACGTGCCGCCGCACACCGAGCACCAGGCGGACTACTTGGAAGACACGGTGGCCTTCGAGGCCGCAGGCCCCATACGGCTGGACAACTTCGCGGGCTACCTCCACCCGGACACGCATTTCGTCGAGCAAAGCGACCTCGCGGCGGACATGGAGCGGGAACAGGCCGGGTAAGGGCTGTGTTTCCTGTTTTCGCATTGCCCGCATGCCCGACTGCAAAAAGAATAACCCCTACCCCCTTATTGGGGGGGCTGTGATTTTACCCCCCTGTCAAGGGGGGATACAGGGGGGTTGGTTTTCTCGTGGGGGCGGACCTTTGTGTCCGCCCGGTTGGCTCTTCGCCCGAGATAAACCACCGTCATTCCGGCGAAAGCCGGAATCCATGTGTTTTGCCTTTGGTGTTTCGATGTAGCCGGCCGGAAATAATTGCGAATTGTGACAAAAATAATTACGAATGGCCTTGGAAAAACGCCGGTTTTCGGGCCATGGGTTACTTGTAAATCGAGGCGGATTCCTCAGCAGCCCTCTCCGGGGTCATCGCTCCAATCGCCCTCGCACTTGTAGAGAAAACGCTATTTCACAACGGAGTCGGGTTCGCCTCTGCCATGCTCGCCTTCCGCGCCGCCTCCTCAGTCCGCACCCAAACCATCCCTGAGCGGATAGTCTGAAGGACTTGCTCTTGTTGAGGAACTGTTCCACCGGTAGAGTGATGCGGACGTTCGGGGCCCCGCGCGGAAAGGAGGGATGATGATGGAACGCAAGCCAAAATCCCGCCACGAGTCGATAAAGGCGGGCGATTTCATTCGTGTCGGCATGCTGGATGAGCTGAAACGCAAGCGCATGAAAGTGGTGAGCGGCCGGCGCCATCCCATCCTTGTGGTGTATGAGCAGGGCTGCCTTCACGCGCTCGACAACCGCTGTCCCCATCTCGGCTTCCCGCTCCAACGGGGATCGGTGGAGAACGGCATCCTCACCTGCCACTGGCATCACGCCCGCTTCGATCTCGAGAGCGGTTGTACCTTCGATCTGTGGGCCGACGATGTGCCGAGGGCCAAGGTCGAGGTGCGAGGCGATGCGGTCTGGGTCGCGGCCGATTGCAGTTATCCTGACGAGGGCGACTATTGGCGCACGCGCCTCGGCGACGCCATGGCGCACGACCTGGATCTGGTGACCGGGAAGGCGGTGCTCGGCCTGCTCGATCAATCCGTTGCGAGCGCCGATATCCTCGCCGATGCCTTCCTGTTCGGCGCGCGGAATCGCGACGACTGGAGTGCCGGTTCTACGATTCTGGCCGCGTTGGCAAACGTGTTGCCGAGCCTCGATGAGGACGACCGCTATCTCGCGCTGTTCAAGGGCATCTCCGAGGTGGCCGGCGACTGTGCCGGCGAGATGCCGCGCCGCGACCGCAAGCCCTTGGCCGATGCCGCGCCGTCGCGGGACACCATGCGGGACTGGCTCCGGCACTGGTCCCTGGTGCGTCACCGTGACGGCGCGGAGCGCACCGTGCTGACCGCGATCGCCGCCGGTGCGACGCACGCGGAGCTCGCCGATCTCCTGATCACCGCACAGACCGATCGCTACTATGCCGATCGCGGCCACAGCCTCGATTTCATCAACAAGGCGATGGAGTGCCTCGATACCATCGGCTGGCAACACGCCGAGGCTATCCTGCCCACGGTGGTCAAGACCATGGTGGCAGCGCGCGGCGAGGAGGAGGCGAACGCCTGGCGCCACCCGCTCGATCTGGTGCCCCTCCTGGAGGCGGCCTTCGCCGAGCTTCCCGAGCTGTTCAGGAAGGGGGGCAAGACGAAGGGCGTCTGGCGGGATCACCGCGCGCTGGCCGGGGCAATCCTCGGCGAGGAGGCCGGGCCCATCATCGCCGCCATCAACGCCGCCATCGCCGCTGGCGCCCGGCCGACGGACCTGTCCCGCGCGCTCGCTTATGCGGCGGCGATCCGCGTGGCGCGCTTCGGCACCTCGAACGAGTTTTCCGACTGGAACGCGGCGCTTCACGCCTTCACCTACGCAAACGCATTGCATCAGGTTCTAAAGCGTATCACCGCGGAGGGCATGGCGCCGCCCGAGGCCCATGGCAACGTTGTACGCGGCGTGTTCCACGGCGCCATGGCGGTCTATACGAATCGTTTTCTCAATGTGCCCCCGGCTCGACTGCCGGAGGAGGAGCCTGCGGCGTTGGCCCAACTCCCCGGGGACGCGACGGCGCTCCGTCGGGGCCTGCTCGATATGATGGACCGCCAGCAGCAGGTCCAGCCGGCGGCGCGGCTGGTCGCTCGGTATTTGAACCAGGGCCACGATCCCGCAGATATCATCGCGACGCTCGGCCATGCGCTCCTGCGCGAGGACGCGAGCTTTCACATGTTCCAGATGTACGAGGCGGGCGTGCAGCAGTACCGCGAGTGGGCGGGTGAGCCCGAAGGCGGTCACATTCTGATAGCCGTGACCCGCTTTCTCGCCGCGCATTCCCCGACCCAGCGTGCCAGGCACCAGACCGCGACCATCGCCCGCCGGCTGCATCGCGGGGACAGCGTGCATGAGAGCGAGGGCGGGGACGCGGCCGATCCGGATGCCCTGTCCGATTCGGCTGCGAAATAGGCTTCGACGAACGCCTTTGAAGTTCACTCCCCCCTTGAGGGTCGGTCTATCCTCCTCGGGTAGACCGACAGTGAACTGAGGGCGCAAGCCCGAAAGTGCACTGGTGGGGGGTATGATTCGGAATGGCAATAAAACGCATTTTACCCCCCACCGATTCAGCCTTCGCAAATATCGCTCGGCTTCATCGACTCCCCCTCAAGGGGGGAGTGAATCTCTTCCCTCGCCTGTCGGTAACATAGGACGAATCGCGAAATCGGGACTTTTTCAACAACCCCTATCAAGAGGGCTGTGATTTTACCCCCCTGTCAAGGGGGGATACAGGGGGGTTGGCTTTCTCGTAGGGGCGGACCTATGTGTCCGCCCGATTGGCTTGACGAAGCGCGCGGCGTCTCGTTAGAGTCAGGGAACACGCTTGAGGACCCACTTCACTTTGGTGGGAGAAAAACGAATGACGGAATTCGAAACCGCAACCCTCGCAATCCAGCAAGCCGCCCTCAAGCTACAGGAAGCTTCTCTCGCGGCGCAGCAGGCCTCCGAGTGGGTCGCCGCCATCGTCGGGGCCGCGCAATGCTCCCTGATCGCGTACGGCCTCTATTTCATGCGCCAGGCAGCGCGTCACCGAGACGCCCAGCACCGCGAAACCATGGAGGCGTTGGAAAACCGGCACCGAGAGTCCATGGAGGCGATGGATCGCAGGCATCGTGAAACCATGGCGGAGATCGACAGCCGACACCGCGAGAACATGGCGGTGCTGGCCGAAGAGCGCGAGGTGGAAAAAGATCGACACCGCGAATCCATGGCGGCGCTGGCCGAACAGCGTGAAACGGAAAAAGACCGGCACCACGAAACCATGGAGGAGTTGACCGCTCAGCGCGAGGCGCAAAGCGGACAGCATCGAGAATCCATGGAGGCGCTCAGGGAACTCATCCGGCGCACCTCGGCGCCCCCCGCCCAATAGTATTCGCACGAGAATCGGACGCTTCACGAAGCGCTCAGCAGGTTCGTCGCGAAACGCAAGAGATGCGTAGCCGGACAGGGCAGAAGCCTGTCCGGAGACCCTGGTGGTTGTCCGAGGTCGCGATCTGTCTTTGCCGATCCCGTAACCTCAGATTGCCGTCATTGTGATACACTTGAACGCAGGCGCGAATCGGCGGTTCTTGAGTGAGCGTCGTGGAGAACCGGAGCATCAGTTCGGACGAACGCATGCGGGTCGGGCCTTAAAGGTAGAAATTTGTATTTGCCCGACGTCGAGCGATGGGAGGGGAAATCGTGAAACTAAAGGTAGTCGTTCACGAGGCGGAAGAAGGTGGATTTTGGGCCGAGGTCCCGGCCGTCCCCGGGTGTGCGACGCAGGGAGATACGTTCGAGGAGTTGTTGAGTAATCTCTACGAGGCGGTAGAGGGATGCCTGTCCGTGGATGTCCGGGAAGTGGACGTTTCGGGCGAGGGCAGGGTCGTCGAGATCGCCGTGTGAAAATCGTCAGTGGAAAGCGCTTTTGCCGCATATTGGAAGCGAAAGGCTGGAAACTGGCGCGCACCCGCGGCAGCCACCACATTTACGCGAAACAGGGTTCGGATTTCCGCATCTCGGTGCCGGTCCATGGTGACGTATCGCTCAAACGCGGCTTGCAGAGACATCTCATGAAGCTGGCGGACATCAAGGATTCCGAACTGTAGGCCGGGAGCACGGACGCCGCAATTTATCCACCCTCATCGGTTCCGGCCAACCTGCCGGTCGCCGACAACATTCGCCGGAATATCGATCAAACGCCGCCTTCACTTTAGCGAGCAGGCCTCCGCGCCTGTCCGATGCCCCCGCACCCACCCGATCCCCTACGCATTCGGCAGAATCGCCGTCTCCTCTTCGGCGGAATGAATTTCGCCGAAAGAGAAATTCCTGGTACGGCCCCCGGCGTCGAAATCGATGATCTCGGTTTCGTGGATCACCTTGTCGATCATCTCCTGCACGGGCAAGCGGGATTCCAGCCCCCGCAGGTGCCCCGCGTGCGAGCGGATGGCGGGGTGTTTCGGCACGAACAGCGAGCAGCAGTCCTGGTCGGGCTCGATGGAAATCTCGAACGTGCCGAGTTTTTTCGCCCCCTCGATTATCTCGTCCTTGTCCATGCCGATCAGGGGCCTCAGGATCGGCATCCGCACCGCTTCTTCTATCGCGGCCAGGTTCTGGAGCGTCTGGCTCGCCACCTGTCCCAGGCTCTCTCCGGTGACAAGGGCGCGTGCGTTCTCCAGCCCGGCGATATGCTCCCCGATGCGCATCATGAACCGGCGGTAGAGCACGACGCGGTATTCGGGCTGCGTGGCGAGTACGATCTCTTTTTGCAGGTTCCCGAACGGGACCATATAGAGCCTGCTGCCCGACTGGTAGCCGTTCAGCACGTGGGCCAGATCCTCCGCTTTATCGGCGGACGCGCGGCTCAAGTAGGGCGCGCCGTGAAAGTGGATGAACACCACCTCGCAGCCCCGCTTCATGATGCGCCAGGCGGCCAGCGGCGAGTCGATGCCGCCGGACAGCAGCGCCGCTACCCTCCCGACCGAGCCGACGGGCAGGCCGCCCGGACCCCGAATTTTCTCGGCGTACACCCAGGCTTCCCTGGGGATGACTTCGACGTGCACCGTAAGCCCCGGACGCTCCAGGTCGACCGGCAGGTGCCTTCTGGCCTGAATCCTGGCGCCGATGGCCCTGTCCCACTCCCTCGTGCTGACCGGCGTGGTCGGGAACGATTTCCGGGTTCGAACCCGGAAACTTTGGGTTTTGAGGGGAGCGATCATTTCGAGCGCCGTATTCGCCGCCGCCTCGAGGTCGAGCGGAACGCATTGCGCCCGGGCGAAATATGCGACCCCGAATACTTTGCGAAGCGCTTCAATCAGGTCGGCGGGCGCTTTCAGTCCGCTCGTATCCAGAACCAGCCTCCCCGTTCTTTTTTTGACTTTCGCCTCGCAATACAGAGACGCCGCGCGCTCTATCCTCCGGGAGAGGCGCTCGATGAAAAGCGGGCGGTTTTTTCCCTTGAGTCCAATCTCATCGTAATGGATGAGGATGGAGAGGTCTTTCGGCTCCCTGGAATTCACGGCGCTCTCTCCAGTAGAACCTCCTCTCCCGAGCGGACGTTCAGGAAATCTTTCGGGTCCCCCGCCACTTTGCCCAGTGGATTCACGGGGCTGGCCGCGCGGGGCGCTTCGTCCACGCTCGCAGGCGTTCGGCCGAAAAAGATGCAGAATGCGCTGCCGGGAGGCCAGTAGGCGATCTCTCCTACTTCCATCTCCTCGCGCGCGGAATCCTCCAAAGGCGCATCGACCGGGACCTGAAAATAGATCTCCTCGCCCCATACGTTCGCCGCGCCCCGAATCGGCAAAGCCTCCCAAAAGGCGTTTGCGGATTCAGACTCTTTCAGTTCCGCCTCCATGCTTAGGTTGCCGACGGTGATTTGAATTTTTCTGCTCAAAACCCTGAACTCCCCCCATGGTTGGACATTCGCCTGGTTTCTGGCAACATAGCCGAGCTTCGTCTTGAGGAAAAGGGGCGTTTCATTGCCTTGACACCCATGGGCCTCCTCAATAGATTGAGTTGCTCTTGAGTCCTGTTGTCGGGGAAAATGGTCGGGAGACGGAAATCCCCGTTTCAGGAGATGGTATCGCAGGTCGGAGGTGGGATGAAATTTTCTGAGATTGCGGATTCAATCGCTTCCGAGATGAAGGAAGTAGAGGAAGCGATACACGCGAATTTTCATTCGGACGTCGTCTTGATACCCGATGTGAGTGATTATCTCATCGGTTCCGGCGGCAAGAGAATCCGCCCGATTCTCCTGGTGCTCGTCGCCAAGGCGTGCGGCTACGAGGGCCCTCGCGCCACGACGATGGGTTGCGTGGTGGAGTACATCCACACGGCCACGCTTCTGCACGACGACGTGGTGGATGACGCGCAGATGAGGCGCGGCAACCCGTCCGCCAATGCGAAATGGAACAATGAGACGAGCGTCCTGGTGGGCGATTTCCTGTTCGCCAAGAGTTTCTCGCTCATGGCCGCGGACGCCGATTTGCGAATCATCAAGACGATGAGCGAGGCCTGCACCCTGCTCTCCGAGGGGGAAGTGCTCCAGCTGGTGAACATGTACAACTTGAAGCTCACCGAAGAGGAATATCTCGACGTCATCTACCGCAAGACGGCGGCCCTCATCGCCGCGAGTTGCCGCGTCGGCGCCCTGATCCCCGACAGCCCCCCCACGTTTACGAACGCGCTGCATCAGTTCGGCGTCCAGATCGGATACGCCTTTCAACTGGTCGATGACGCCCTCGATTACATGGGTGATGCCGAGAGAACGGGAAAATCCGTGGGCGAGGACCTGCGCGAGGGGAACGTGACGCTGCCTCTGCTCCGGGTTTGCGCCCGGGCCACGGATGCCGAGTTCGAGAGGTTGAATCATCTGGTGGTTCACGCGGATGAGATCCGCGCGCAGGATCTGGATGACGTTCTCGAATTGATGAACAAATACGGCGCGGTGGACTACACCCTCGACAGGGCGCGGGGATACGTGGAGGCGGGTAAGGCGGCTCTCTCCATTCTGCCGGATTCCGACCATGTCGACGTGTTGCGCGACGTCGCCGACTACATTGTCGATCGAGACAATTAGCCTTCCGCAGGTCCGGTTCTTGCGACAGCTTCAGCATTTCATTCTGGCTTCGGGCTCTCCGCGCAGAAAACGGCTTCTGGAAGAAATTGGACTTGTTTTTGACGTCGTCCAGGCGCCCCCGGACGTGGAGGAGGAGATCGCGCCGGGGCTGGAAGCCTGCGCCGAGGCCATGCGCCGCGCCCTGGCGAAGGCGGGTTGCGTGGCGAAGATGAACCCGGGCGCATACGTGCTCGGAGCCGATACGGTGGTCGTCCTGGAGGGCGAAATCCTGGGGAAGCCGTCGAGTGCGGACGACGCCTCGCGTATGCTGGGGCTGCTTTCGGGTCGAACGCACGAGGTGATCACCGCGTTCGTTCTTCTGGGGGCGGACTCCCGCCAGGAGGAGGCGGTCGCCACGAAGGTGTCCTTCCGGCTGATTGACGGGGAAGCCATCGCGCGTTACGTCGAAAGCGGCGAACCGATGGACAAGGCGGGCGCGTACGCCATACAGGGGTTGGGCGGAAGCCTCGTGGACAGGGTGGAGGGAAGCTACACCAACGTGGTGGGGCTGCCCGTTGCGGAAGTGTTGAAGGTGCTCATGAGGTGCGGCGTCGTGACGGACGCGCCTCTTCACTCGGCGATATGAGAAACGGGGATAAATATGCGTCTGGCTGATCGGATGAATCTGCTCAAAACGGAAAGCGCGTTCGTGGTTCTCGCCAAGGCGAGTGAAATGGAGCGCCAGGGCCGGGACATCATCCACCTCGAAATTGGCGATACCGATTTCGACACGCCCTCGAGCATCGTCGAGGAAGCGTATGCGCAACTGAAGGCGGGCAAGACGCACTATTGCCCCTCCGCCGGCGTGCTGGAGCTTCGCGAAGCGGCGTGTGAGTGGCTCAGGCGCGATGGGCGGGGGGAGTATTCGCCGAACGAGATCGTGGTCGGCCCGGGAGGAAAGCCGTTTCTGTACTACACCATCATGGCCACGGCGGGGCCGGGCGATGAGGTGATCTACCCGGACCCGGGTTTTCCGGTCTATGAGTCCGTGGCGCTCTACGCGGGCGCTACGCCCGTGCCGCTGCCGATACTGGAGGAGAACAATTTCCGCTTCACGCCGGACGACCTGCGCGCGCGCGTCACCGACAAGACCCGCCTCCTCATCCTGAACTACCCGCACAATCCCACCGGCGGGACGCTGACGAGGACCGAACTCGAAGCGATAGCGGAAATCGCCGTGGAGAACGACATCATCGTCTTGTCCGACGAGGTGTACGCCCACATGCTCTTCGAGGGAGAACACGTCTCCCTTGGCACGCTGCCGGGGATGCGCGAGCGCACCATCATGCTCGAGACGTTCTCGAAAACTTACGCCATGACCGGCTGGCGCCTGGGCTTCATCGCCGCGCCTGAGACGCTTGCCGATCCGCTCGCCCAGCTCATCACGAACTCGGTGAGCTGCGTGCCCCCCTTCATTCAACTGGCGGGCGCGAAGGGGCTTCTGGAGGATCAGTCCGAGAGCCGCGCCATGATGGATGATTTCAAGCGCAGGCGCGATATCTTCATCGGGGGTCTCAACGAGGTGGAAGGCATATCCTGCCAATACCCCGACGGCGCTTTCTATGCGTTCCCCAACGTGAGCCGCATCCCCATGAGCGCGGATGATTTCGCCGATTATCTTCTCGACGATGCGGGCGTGGCGACTCTGCCCGGCTCGGCTTTCGGCGTTCATGCGGACAATCACCTGAGAATGTGCTTCGCCAACAGCGTGGAGAATCTGGAGCGGGCCGTGGACCGGATCGCGGATGCCGTGAAGCGGTTGTGAAAATGAACGAGAAGGCGTCCCCTGCGGAACTTCCGCGCGTGTTTCTCTCCCGGAAATTTCCTGTCCGTCATTTCGAAGAGCTGAAACGAATCTCCGAGTTCGTCATGCACGCAAGAGACGTGAAGCCGAGTCCCGCCGGCTACAGGCGCGCCGTGCGCCGTGCGGACGTTCTCATCGCGATGGTGGGAGACGAGATAGACGCCGGTTTCCTGGACGCCGCGCCGCGCCTCAAACTGATCGCCAACTGTGGGGTTGGCTTCAACAACCTCGACCTGGGCGAGATCACCGGGAGGGGAATCCTGGCCACCAACACGCCCGGCGTTGTCACCGAGCCCACGGCGGAGTGCGCCATGTCGCTCCTGCTCGCGGTGAGCAGGCGGGTGGCGGAGGCGGACACGTATATCAGAACGGGGCGATGGAAGGGCTGGACGCCCACCTTGCTCGAGGGCCGGGGGCTGAACGGCCGGGTGCTCGGGGTCATCGGTCTGGGGCGCATCGGCTGCGCCGTGGCGTGCATGGCGAATGCGTTCGGCATGAAGGTCCGCTACTGGAGCCGGAACAGGAAATCTCCCGATATGGAAAAGGAGACGGGCGTCTCGTACCGCGCATTCGGCAGGCTCCTGCGCGAATCCGATTTTCTGAGCGTGCACCTGGCCCTGAACGATGAGACGCGCCATCTCATCGGAGCGGCGGAGTTCGCCCGGATGAAAGAGGGGGCCGTGATCATCAACACCGCCCGCGGACCGATTCTGGACGAGAAAGCCCTGGTCGAAGCGTTGCGCTCGGGCCGCCTCGGCGGAGCGGGGCTGGACGTGTTCGAGCATGAACCCGACCCGCACCCGAGGCTTATGCGGATGAAGAACGTCGTCATGATGCCGCATCTGGGGACGAACACCGATCTGGGCCGGGACGCGGTTTCAGAGCGCGTGGAGAGGAACGTGAAGGCCTATCTGCTCGGCAGGCGTCCTCCTGATTTGCTGAACCCCGAAGCCTGGCCGAACAGGAGGCGCTGATGCCCGCTCGCAAGATGAAGACGCTTCGGATCGGCGTCGACACGGGCGGAACCTTTACGGATTTCATCTCGTTCGACGGCTCCCGGGTGCGGGTCCACAAGGTGCCCTCCACGCCCGATGCGCCCGAGCGCGCCATTCTTCAGGGATTGGATGAAATCCTGGAGGGCCGCGGCGTCGCCCTGGACATCACACACGGCTCCACCGTGGCGACGAATGCTCTGCTCACCCGCCGGGGCGCGAAAACAGCCCTCGTGACGACGGCCGGCTTCGAGGACCTGGTGGAGATCGGCCGCCAGAACCGGAAAGAACTCTACAATCTCGCGTATCGCAGACCTCCCGCCCTGGTGCCCAGAGATCTCAGAATGGGCGTGGCGGAGCGCCTCGATGAAAAGGGCGGCGAACTCCTGCGGGTCAAGGCGTCGGACTTGAGGGCGCTGAGCCGAAAACTCCGCGAAGCGGGCGTCGAGTCCGTCGCCATCTGCCTGCTGCACTCCTATGCGAATCCTGCGCATGAAGAGAAAGTGGCGGACGCGGTTCGCCGGAGCGGCATTCACGTATCGATGTCCAGCCAGGTGTTGCCTGAGTTCCGGGAATACGAGCGCATGAGCACCACGTGTGTGAACGCCTATGTATCTCCCATGATGAACAGGTACCTGAAGGATCTGGAATCGCGCCTGGGCTCCGGCCGCTTGCGGGTCATGCAGAGCAACGGCGGCGTCATATCGAGCACGATGGCGGGCGAGGAGGCCATCCGGACCATCCTGTCCGGCCCCGCCGGCGGCGTCGTCGGAGCATACGAGGTGGCGAAACGAGCGGGGTTCGAACATGCGATCGCCTTCGACATGGGCGGCACGAGTACGGACGTCTCCCTGCTGCACGGCGGCATCGGCTTCACGGCGGAAACGGAAGTGGCCGGCTGTCCGATTCGGGTTCCCCTCATCGACATTCACACGGTGGGCGCAGGCGGCGGCTCCATCGCCCGGGTCGATCCGGGCGGCGCTCTCGCCGTCGGGCCTGAGAGCGCTGGGGCCGATCCGGGTCCGATATGCTACGGCAAGGGCGATCAGGTCACCGTCACGGACGCGAACCTGTTTCTCGGTCGTCTCGATCCCGAACAATTCTTGGGCGGCAGGATGGCGCTCGACATGGAGCCGGTGAGAGTCGGTATCGCGCGTCTGGCGAAGTCCTTGCGCCTTGACGATCGGCAGGCGGCCGAGGGCGTGGTCCGCGTCGCCAACCAGCACATGGCGCGCGCGATTCGCCTGATCAGCGTGGAGCGGGGCCACGACCCGCGCACATTCGCCCTCATCTCCTTCGGCGGCGCCGGGGCGATGCACGCCTGTTCCCTGGCGGAGATTTTAAGGATTCCGCATGTCGTCGTTCCGAATGATCCGGGGATTCTCTCCGCGCGGGGGATGCTGACGGCCGACGTGGTGAAGGACTACGCCCGGACGGTGTTGCTGCCGCTCGAGGGGTTGAGCAAGAAATCTCTCGCAGGCTATTTTTCTCCCTTGCTGCAGAAGGGGCGGGCGGATCTGAAGTTCGAAGGATTCGCCAGGCCCGCCTTCACGTTTTTCATCGATATGCGCTATCTCGGGCAGTCGTATGAACTGACGCTTCCCTACCGGCCCGAGACGGGCGTGGACCTCCGCAAGAGTCTCCGGACCGCGTTCGATGCGTTGCACGATGAGCGCTTCGGCACGTCCAGTCCCGAGAGCCCTGTCGAGATCGTGACGTTGAGAGTCCGGGGCGTAGGCGTGGTGGAGCGTCCGCCAGCCAGGCGGCTTCCGAAAGCCCGAAAAAATGTTTCCCAGGCACGCATGGGGAGCCGGGAAATGGTTTTTGAAGGAAAGCAGGTCGAGGGTTCCGCCTATGCGCGGGACAGATTCTCTCGCGGGAATCGTTTTAAGGGCCCGGCGCTGGTGTGCGAGTTCAGCGCCACGACGGTCGTCCCCCCTGGCTGGGAATGCCGGGTGGACGATTGGGGCAATCTCGTTTTGAAGAACGCAGGCTGAGAGGGCGCGATGGCGAACAGGTACGATCCGATACTCCTGGAAGTTTTCCGCAACCTCTTGTTTGCGGCCTCCGAAGAGATGGGCGTGGCGCTGTGCCGCTCCTCGTTTTCTCCCAACATCAAGGAGCGGAAGGATTATTCGTGCGCCATCTTCGATACGAAGGCCCAAATGGCGGCGCAGGCGGCGCATCTGCCCGCGCATCTGGGCTCCATGCCGATGTCGGTGGAATACGTCATCGAGCGGATGGTGCTCGACCCCGGCGACGTGGTCGTGTTGAACGACCCTTTCCACGGGGGAAACCACCTGCCGGACATCACGATGATCTCGCCCGTATACGGGGAGGTGAGGGGCAGGAAAAAACTCATCTATTACGTGGCCAACCGGGCGCACCATGCCGACGTGGGCGGCATCGCGCCCGGCTCGATGAGCATCACGACCGAGATATTCCAGGACGGCGTTGTCATTCCGCCGGTGAAGCTCGTGCGCGCGGGGGAGATGCAGGAGGACGTTTTCTCCCTCATCCTCGCGAACGTGCGCACGGCCGAGGAGCGCCGGGGAGACATCGCAGCCCAAATTGCGGCGAACCGCGTGGGAGAGCGGAGAATCCTGGAGATTATCGAGCGCCACGGCCTGGCCGAGACGCTGCGCTACACGGTGGAACTGCAAAGATATTCCGAGCGCCTGACCAAGGCGGTGATTCGCGACATACCCGATGGGCGGTATGGCTTTGAGGACTTCATGGATGACGACGGATTCGGCAGCGGACCTGTGCCGATACGGGTGGAGATCACGGTACGCGGCTCGAAGATGCGCGTGGACTACACCGGCTCCGCTCCGCAGACGCAGGGCAGCGTGAACGCCGTGGAATCCATCGCCCGCACGGCGGCCTACTATGCCCTGCGCTGTCTGGTGCCCTACGACATCCCGAACAATTCAGGCTGCATGGACCCCATCGAGGTCATCGCGCCCTCGGGAACGGTGGTGAACGCGGAGTTTCCCGCCGCCGTCGCCGGCGGAAACGTGGAGACGAGCCAGCGAATGGTCGACGTGATACTCGGCGCACTCGCCAAGGCCTGTCCCGGCAAGATACCCGCCGCCTCATGCGGCACGATGAACAACCTCACCGTCGGGGGCATGGACCACCGCGCAGGCCCCCGGCAGGGCCGCCCATACGCCTACTACGAGACTACGGGCGGCGGCATGGGCGGAGGCCCCTGGGGCGACGGGGAAGACGCCATCCACACCCATCTCACCAATACCTTGAACACCCCGATTGAAGCGCTCGAACACGCCTATCCGTTCCGGGTGAGCCGCTACACCGTACGGCGGGGCAGCGGGGGCGGGGGAAAGCATCGCGGCGGCGACGGTATCATCCGGGAGATAGAACTCCTGGGCGACGCCACCGTTTCCTTCATGACGGAGAGGCGCGACAAGGCGCCCTGGCCGCTGAACGGCGGGGAGCCGGGCACGAAGGGCAGGAATTCGCTCACAAGCGGGGGTGAGGAGAGGCAGTTCTCCGGCAAGGCCCGTCTCTCGGCGAAGCGCGGGGACAGGATACGCTTGGAAACACCCGGCGGCGGCGGCTGGGGCAGCAAGGATTGAGCAGGTTCTTCCTGTTCGGCAAGATGTAACTCTGAACCCGATCCATACGGGGCTGTTGAAAAAGCCCGTTTCGGAAGCGGGCGGCATGGAGGTTCACGTGGCGTGGGCGCGCGCGATGGTTTTGTAGGGACAACCCTCCGTGGTTGTCCTGCCCTCCGTGGTCGTCCTTCGTCAGGGCAGGTACGGAGGCCTGTCCCTGCGGTGAACAATACAATGATCGGGATTTCCCGATGAAAAACCCCGCCTCGCTCGGAATAGACCCCTGCCTCCGGCTTGACGAAACCCGCAGCATCCCATTAGAGTCTTCACCGAGGACCCACTTTCGTGGGAGAAAACCGGATGACGGAATACGAAGCCGCAAGCCTCGCGCTGCAAAAAGCCTCCCTCACCCTGCAGGAAGCCTCCATCGCCCTACAGGAAGCCTCCCTCGCGACGCAGCAAGCCGCCGTGTGGGTCGCCGCCGTCGTCGGGGCCACGCAATGCGCTCTCATCGCCTATGGCCTCTACATCATGCGCCAGGCCGCGCGCCACCGCGACGCCCAGCACAGGGAAAACATGGCGCAGCACCGGGAGACCATGAAGGCGCTCGATATCCGGCATCAGGAAGCCATGGCGGCGCTGAAGGCTGAGCGCGAGACGCAAAGCGAACAGCACCGCGAAACCATGGCGGGGATCGAACGCCGACACCGGGAAGCCATGGCGGCGCTGGAAGGCCAGCGCGAGGAGCAGAACGCCCAGCGCGAGACGCTCAGGGAACTCATCCGCCGCACGTCCGCGCCGCACGCCGCGAAGGACTCTTAGCCGACCCACGAACCTCCTTCATCGGTCGCGTCAAACACTCATTGTCAGGAGGGCTTTTTGCACACCCCGCCGGGGGCGTCGCCTTTATCCCCCTGTCAAGGGGGGCAGGGGGGTTGATTTTCAGGCCTGGGTGGCGCCGCCTACCGTAGTAGCGGACAGGCACGGAGGCCTGTCCCTACAATAACAATTCGATGTTCGGGAGCCTTCCCCATGAGAGGCTTTTTCAACAACCCCCATATGCATGAATGGTAAAACCCTGTTCCGGTCATGCCTCGGACTGGCGGAATTTCCCGGAGCGAGTTTGCCCTTCGGCCTTTTCTTTGTAAGATGTGTGCAAGTAGGATGATATTTCATTTTACACGTGGCTGTGCCCCTCGAATCGGGCCGGCCTTTCTTTGTTGATGCGCATGGGAGGAGCGTCCGATGCCCGGTGAGCGATTCGTCTATCTCAACGGAGAGATCATAGAAGAGAAGAGCGCCAGGATATCGCCCTTCGATCGCGGCTTCCTCTGGGGCGACGGGGTATACGAAGTCACCCCCTGTTTTGATGGGAAGCTCTATCGGCTCGAAGACCATATCGACCGCCTCTACCGCTCGCTCAAGTACGTCCGCATCGAGGTAGGTCTCAGTCAAGAGGATATGAAGCAGGCGACGCTGGCCACCCTGGAGTCGAATCTGTGCCGCTTGGAAGAGGGCGCCATGTACCGCGTCGGCCATTGGGTCACCCGCGGATATGATGATCCCTCCATGGCGGCGGGCGCGGCGGGGCCCGCTTCGGTGTTCATCTTCTGGCGGTCCGTGAACGTCGCGTCTTTCGCGGAGCGGTATCTGAACGGCGTCCGTCTCGCGATTACGCCCACGAGGCGCAACCCGCCCGAATGCATCGAGACGAGAGCCAAGGTGACGAGCAAGATGAACCAGATACTGGCGGAACTCGATGCCGCCGCATCGGGTTCTTTATCGTTAATGCTCGACGTTCACGGGAACGTGGCGGAAAACTCGTCCGCCAATTTCTTCATGGTGAAAGACGGCGCGCTCTGGACGCCGCACGAGAGGAACATCTTGCAGGGAGTAACGCGCATCGCGGTGTTCGAACTGGCCGCGCGCCTGGGGATCGCCGTCGAGGAAAGGGACATCACGACGTACGATCTGGCGCAGGCGGAGGAGTATTTCATCACCTCGAGCGCGATATGCGCCATGCCCGTGTATGAAATCGACAGCTTCAAGCCGGGCGCGCCGGTTCCGGGGCCGGTCACGAAACGCCTGATCGAAGCGTTCGTGGAGGATACGGGGTACGATTTTCGGGAGCAGGTGAAGGAAAAAACAGCTAAGGGCGCTTAAGGCGCATTTGCAGATTATTTCAAACCGCTGAATGAGGAAGAGATGCCGTATTACATTACGAAAGCAAGACTCGAGGGGTTGAGGCAAAAGGTTGGAGAAATTCAACACCGTCTGAAGCACGAGGTGGCGAAAGAAATCGGCAAGGCGGCGAGCCTGGGCGATTTGAGCGAGAACGCCGAGTGGGAGGCGGCCATCGAGCTGCAGGGCAACCTCAAGAACGAAATCAGCCGCATCATGGACAAGATACGCGAGGCGAGCGTGATCGAGGATCTCCCCATCGCCGGCGACAGGGTCACCATCGGCACGAAAGTCACGCTTTTAGACCTGGATAAGGATGAAGAGATTACCTACAAGATATTGGGCGAGGAGGAAAGCGACCTCCCCAACGGGATCATCTCCTTCAGCGCGCCGCTCTCGCGCGGGCTCATGCAGAAAGAACCGGGCGATGAGGTGGCGGTTCAGTTGCCCGGCGGCGTGAGAAATTTTGAAATCGTAGACGTCGAGAAAATCGAATTTCCCTGATTTTCATGAGAAGACTCGATATCGGCGACAGACTGCTTGCGTATCTCGTATTCGCTGCTGCGGTCGTTCTGGTCACCTTCTTTGCGTTTCAGCACGAATTACCGCGTGATTGGCATCTGCCGGGTTCCCCGACGCTATATCTGTTCGGCGTGGCGGGGACGATTCTTCTCTGCGTCTCCGTAGTCTTCGTGATCACGAAGCGAACGGGCATAGGCGGCTCTCCTCTTGGCTGGTTTTCCGCCCATGTCGTGACGGCCACCCTGGGCGCCGTGCTGGTGACGGTCCACTCGGGCGGGTTTCTTCGCTATGCGCCGGCGCTGTTGCTCGTCGCCCTGTTGTTTTTGGTGATTCTGGGCGTGTGGGCGCGCGTTTGCCTCTCCAAAGATATGTCGGCCACGTTCGCTTCGAGGGAGCAATCCTTCTCTCCGCTCAGTTCCGAAAAACGCGAGCAAATGGCCCGCCTCATCGAAGAGAAAGAATCCCTGCTTTCGAGGCTCGAGCCGGGAGCGAATGAGGGCGTCTTCTCTCCGAGAATCAAACACTGGCTCACAAGACCAGGTCTTACGCTCGCATACGCCCGGCTGGTCGGCCGGGAAAACAAATTACTGGGCATGCGCGCGAGCGTATCTACTGCGCAGGCGTACTGGCGGCTGGTTCACATCGTTTTGGCGTTTGCCTTCATTCTCGGTATGCTGGGGCATATCATCACCGTCACATTTTTTGCCGGTTATGTTTCGGGCGGGGGAGAGATTTACTGGTGGCATCTGACGAAGTGGTAGCCTGTATGTCTTCTAGGAGTGAGTCTTGAGCCAACTGGCATTGATGATCGATCTGGAGCGATGCTTCGGCTGCAAGAGTTGTGAGGCGGCCTGCAAGCAGGAGCACAGGCTGGGTCCCGGCCAATACCGCAACAAAGTGGTCTGGCTGGGGAACGCTTCCACGGGAGCACCCGATTTCCTCACGCTCACCTGTCAGCATTGCGAACGGCCCGCCTGCCTGCGGGCCTGTCCCGTTCATCCCAAGGCGATCACGAAAGACCCCGATACCGGCGTGGTTGAAGTACATGAGTCGCTCTGCACGGGTTGCGGGGAATGCGTCATGGCGTGTCCCTACAGCGCGATGGGCTATGACGCCCAGGGGCATCATTCGGTGAAGTGCGACCTGTGCCCCGAGCGGCGGGAGAAGGAGCTGGAGCCCGCCTGCGCCGAGATATGTCCGGGCTACGCCATCTCGTTCGGGGAGAGGGATAACCTGCTCGAAAAGGCGGAGGCAGAGGGTCGGCATCTTCGGGATCACGACCATTTTCTCCTGAAGCCGCAGACGATATATCTCGAGAAAATCGAGAGGGAAAACGGCCGCGTGAACGGAGCGGAAAATTCAAGTTTGTACGAGGAACCGAGACGGCCTCGTTTCGTGGATTCACCCGCAGCGAATGGCGTTTTCGAGGAGAAAGGCCCCGACTTCCCCTACCTGCACGACAAAAAGACGCTCCAGGCGGACCGCGTCGTGCCGGGTGGATGTAATTTCTGTTTCAACTGCTGCACCGCCAAGTTCCATTTCCAGGGCGATAAGCTCATCAACGTGACGGGAAACGACGAGGACCCCGTCCTGAACGGGAAAATATGTCCCAAGGCGCAGTTCACGCTCCAGATGCACCACAACGAGCATCGTCTGCAATATCCCCTCAAGCGCGTGGGCCGTCGGGGCGACAACGAGTTCGAGCGCATCACCTGGGAGCAGGCGCTCGATGAGATCGCCGCGAAACTGGAAGTCTTGAGAGAAAAATGGGGCACGGAGGCGCTGGCGATGTTCGTGGGCACCCGCACGGGTCTCATTACGCAAAAAGGCTATGCGCGCCTGTTCAGCCAGATGTGGGGCACGCCGAACATTCAGGGTACGGACCCGTTTTGCGCGGCGGGCAAAGTGGTCGCCTACGAGGTGACGCACGGGACCAACGGAAACGGTAACAGCTATACGCCCGAGGATATCGGCAGCGCCGGTATGTATCTCTACATCGGGGACAACCAGGCGGAGACGCGTCCGGTCTATTTCGGCAAGGTGAACGACTGGCGCATCAGGAACAAGACCAGGATGGTGGTTGTGGACCCGAGGTACACCGCCACGGCGAGCAAGGCGGATAAATGGCTCGCCATCCGACCGGGTACCGATATGGCCCTGGGCCTCGCCATGGCGCACCATATCCTCTCTGAAAATCTGCACGACTTACATTTCTGCGATGAATGGGTGCTGGGCTGGGAGCGCTGGCGCGATTTCATAATCGCAAAGGGTTATTCCCCCGATTGGGCGGAAGCCATAACGGGCATTCCTGCGGATGAGATTCGCGCGCTTTCTGAGGACGTGGCCCGAGCGGACGGCTGCGTCATCTTCGGTAGCCGGGGACTCAACCAGCATACCAACTCGGTGCAGACCAACCGGGCGATGATGTTCGTCGCCGCGATAACGGGAAACTGGGGCCGCAAGGGCGGCGCCTACGTGAACATGACGGCGGGGCCGCCCATCGCCGCCAACGCGCCGGAAAACAGAAGGGCGAAAATTGAAAAGCCGATGGCCCGCAGGAGCCCGGCGGGCTGGTTGAGCGCCATGCGGGAGGGTAAGCCGTATCCCATCAAGGGGCTCATCACGTGCAACAACCCGCTGGCGCAATGGCCGGGCCAGGATGACGCGCGCGAGGCTTTCAAGGCGCTCGACCTCGTCGTCCATATCGAATTGTTTGCGAATGAGACCTCAGCCTATGCGGATTACGTGCTGCCTGCGGCGGGCGGGATCGAAAAAGGGGAGCTGGGCCGCACGAACGACGACAGAAGGGTCGTGTGGATCGACAAGATGATCGACCCGCCGGGAGAGGCGAAGCCCGATGGATGGATATGGATAGAGCTCGGGCGGCGCCTGGGGTTCGGCGACGTCATGAAAGAGGAATACAAGGACCCGGGCAAGTTCTGGGACGAGATGTGCATCGACAACGATTTCCTGCGGGGCGTGACGCAGAAGCGGCTCCACTCGGTTCCCTATCGATGGGTGCGTTTTCCCGTCGCGAGCGAGGATGCCCCGGAGCAGGAGACATTGTATCTCGAAGGAACGACCGCCACCGGACAGCTCGAGGGCAAGCGCTTCCCTACGCCGAGCGGGCGGCTCGAGTTCTGGACGGAAGCGCTGGAGGAAAAATTCTCTAAAGTAGGACTCTCCGCACTCCCTGAGTTTTACAGCGAGAAGGAAAATCTCCTGCAATTGCCCTATCTCGAATATGAACACGGAGACGACGATCTGGAAGTCATCTCCCCGTTCAGCAAGGTGCCGACTGGTTCTCGCGCCGCCAGAATCGTTCAGCCGGACGAGAAAAACCTGGGCGATGCGCTTCGCCGCCAAGGCTTTGAGACGACGCTGATAACGGGCCGGCCGCCCGCGCCGCATTTTCATAGCTGGACGCATTATTTCTGGCAGGCGCAGGAGATGTGGCCCGACCTCTATTGCCAGATACATCCCGAAAAAGCGGGTGAATTGGGAATCGAAGACGGAGAGAAAGTCCGGGTGGAGACGGCCCATGGCGCCATCGAGGCGATGGCCTGGGTGAACGCGGGCATCCGGGAGGACTCCGTGTTCGTTCCCATCGGCTGGGGGGAACGACAGCCCTACCACCCCTGGCGCTCGGTGAATTTCCTGACGGACATCACGCAGCGCGACCCGGCCTCGGACCAGACGAATCTCAAGAGTCTGCTGTGCCGTATCTCCAGGGCGTGAAGTGTCGATAAAATTGGGAATTATACCAGGTACGTGAACAACCCCTGTCGGAGGAGAGGGCGTTTCACGAAGCACCCTACGGGTCGTTTCGATACGCTCTGTTTTTGTAGGGACAGGTCGTGACCTGTCCGACTCTCACTCAATCGAGTCGGGCTGAACGGGCACGCAGATTTCCGTTCGGGTGTCGGCTTCCGCCGTTTCGCGGGGGTCGGTGATGTAGCGGTACATCACCGGGCCTTCTCTCCTCTTGAATCCGCTGTGCGGCAGCCATTTATCGAGCATCTCTCCCAATGTAAGCCTAAGCGTGTCATATTCCCCGGTGTGCGTTCCCACCGCATGCCATCCGCCCATAAAATTCGTCTCATGGAGTTCCTCAGGTCTCGGCAGGTCGGTGAGCGCTCTCCAGCAGGCCTCGTATCCGCACTCCCCATAGTCGAGTCCGTAAGCAGGGCCGATTGCGGGAAGGTTCCCGCATATCCTGAGCAGGCGGGCCTGCGTGAGGCCGATAATCTCAGGGCTGGCAGCGGCCTCGGAGCGAAGCGACCAACCTTGAATGGCGTCTAGTTCCAGAATTTTTACGGGCTGTGTAGCGCTCATGGAGGGGTCAGCTGGCGCTTCTCGATTTGAGCGCGTTCTGGAGTACGCGCCGGGCGAGCGTGGCGCAGTGGCGTTTATGGGAGGGGAGGCCGCCGACGCTTTCCGCGATTTCCTCGGCGGTAATTTCTCCAAGCTCGTCGACTGTTTTTCCGCGCACCATATCCGTCAGGGAACTCATGGCGGCCGTAATCGCCCCGCAGCCGAGGATTCTCATCCTGGCGTCCGAGACCGTCTCGCCCTCGAATTTGAGAAAAAGCGTTACTTCATCGCCGCAGGCGGGGTTCGTTCCGCTCCCCTCTGCGTCCGCGTCTTCGATGACGCCGATGTTGCGCGGGTCCGCAATATGGGCGAGCACCGTCTCGTTATAGTGGTAGTCGTCTCTTGGAGCCAAAGGTTCTTCTCATGTTTTCGATGATTTCAGGCGAGGCGCCATTTCGCGAACCTTGCTGACGGCTTCGGGCAGCACTTCGAGCAGCCTGTCGATATCCGCATCCGAGTTCCCGTAGCCCAGGCTGAACCTGAGCGAGCCCTGCACGGTTTCTTTCGGCAAATCCATCGCCAGAAGGACGTGGCTGGGCTCGGGGGAACCCGAGCTGCAGGCGGCCCCGGTGCTCACGGCGATGCCCTCCAGATCGAGGCGGATCAGGAGCGTTTCCCCTTCCGCGCCGATGAAGCCCAGGTTTGACGTGCCGGGAAGCCTGTGATCCGTGTCGCCATTGACCAAGACGTCGGGAACGTGCTCGCAGATTTCGTTTTCGAGCCGATCCCTCAGGGCGGCGATGTTCTTTGCGGATTGCGGGCCTTCCTCTTTCGCAAGGCGGCAGGCTTCTCCCAACGCCACGATGCCGGCCACGTTTTCCGTACCCGAGCGCAGGTTTTGCTCCTGCCCGCCGCCGGTCATGAAGGGGTCGAGCTCGGTTCCTTTCTTCACATACAAAAAACCCGTTCCCTTGGAGGCGTTGATTTTATGTCCGGTGGCGGAAAGCAGGGACACGCCGGCGCGCTCCACGTCGATGGGTTGCTTGCCCAGCGCCTGTACGGCATCCGTATGAAACAGGATTCCGCGCTCCCGGCAAAGCGCGCCGATCTCATGGATGGGCTGAACCGTGCCGACCTCGTTGTTGCCCCATATGACGGACACGATTTTCGTATCCGGCCGAATCGCCGACGCCACCTCTTCCGCTGAAACGCGTCCTTTGCGGTTCGGCTTCACGTAGGTGACCTCAACCCCCTGCGCTTCCAGCATATGGCACGTCGCGAGTACCGCCTCGTGCTCGATTGCCGTGGTGACGACGTGGCTCCTTCCCGAAGCGGCGGAGATGACGCCTCTGAGCGCCCAGTTGTCGCTCTCCGTTCCGCCGGCGGTGAAGAAGATTTCGTCGCTCTCCGCAGCGCCGATGAGCGCCGCCGCATGGTCGCGGGCGTTTTCGATCGCGATTCTGGTTTCCCGGCCATAACGGTGAATGCTGTTCGGGTTTCCGAATTTTTCGGCGAGATACGGCTGCATCGCGGCCAGAACCTCGGGACGCATCGGGGTCGTTGCGTTGTGGTCCATGTATATGGTTTTCATGATGTCTCTTATTTTTCCCGTGCCGGCTCTCGCAACTGGGACAGCTCTTTCTCGAGGGCCGCGATGCGCTGGTTCAGGGCTTGAATGGCCGCCTCCACCGGGTCCGGCAACTCGTGGTGCTCGAAAGAAACGGGGAGCAGAACGTCCGTTTTGCCTTCTCCCTCCCGGTAGACGATGCGCGCGGGCACGCCGACGACCGTGCAGCCGGGCGGAACGTCCGAGATGACGACCGAACTGGCGCCGATGCGGCTGCCGGCGCCGATGACGTGCGGACCCAGCACCCGGGCTCCGACGCCGACGACGACGTTGTCCTCCAAAGAGGGATGTCTTTTTTCCTTCTTGAGGCTCACGCCGCCGAGCGTCACCCCCTGGTAGATGGTGCAGTTTTTCCCGATCTGCGTCGTCTCTCCGATGACGACGCCCATCCCGTGGTCGATGAAAAGGCCCTCGCCGATCCGCGCGCCGGGGTGAATTTCGATGCCCGTTATGAACCGGTTCCAGTGGCTCAGCCACCGCGCAACGAGCAGAAATCCCCGTTTCCAGAAATAGTGGGCCATCCGGTGCAGGCAGACGGCGTGAAACCCCGGATAGCAGAGAATCACCTCCGTTTTCGATCTGCAGGCGGGGTCGCGCTCCATGACGGCGGCGATGTCCTTTCGTATCGATTCGATTCCGCGCCCGAAACTTCCGAGGAGTCCGTCCATGTCACGTAAACCTTAAGTCAAAGAAAAATCGGGGAAACAGGCGTGTCCCCCCGCGTTACCCGTCCATGATAGCACAGTGTGTTTCGGTACGCCTTTCGCAGTTACGATTCATGCTAATACTTCTTTGAAAAATAATCGCTTAGAATGTCCGCGTGATCAAATGCGATTTCGGCGGGCAGGGCATTTTCGCAGAAAACGCCTGCGCGCTTCGCGTCGTCTCGCGCTTTCAGGACACCGCCCAAGGGCCTTGCGATGAACACGACCGTGACGTTGTGCTGCCTCTCATCGCGCCCGGGGTCGCTGAAAGCATGGAACTGGCGAATCAGTTCCACGTCGAGCGAGGTTTCCTCCCTGGCTTCCCGGATCGCCGCGGTCTCGAGCGATTCCCTGTAGTCGACAAATCCACCCGGCAGCGCCCAGCCGTGCGGTGGATTTTTCCGCTCGATCATCACGATGCCCGTTTCGCCCGTCTCGCTCCCGCACTCGATGATGACGTCCACCGTAAGGTAAGGGTTTCTCGGGGTATTCACCTGTGTGCTCACTTATATTGTTGAAATACAGTCCATGACGATTTGCGATTTTCTCACATCAGGCCGCGCTCTTGCGACTATGTTTCCCAGGCCCATATAATGCGGCGGCTCCAAAGAAAGTTTCGCTGATACCGACTGATTTCAAATCGAAGCATCGTCAATTTTAGCTTCCAATATGCAGAGGTGATGAAATGGTAAAATTCAATATGGCGCCTACCGCCAGACGAATCGTAGAGCAGGTCCTTGACGTGAAAGAGGGCGAGCTGGTGCTTCTCGTAACGGATTCGGATCGCCCCGCTTCGGTCACCGAAGCGCTTGCGCATGCTTTGAGCGCCACGGGCGCCAGGCTGTCCGTCATGCACATGCCCCCGCATATGAACGGGGGAATCGACCCGCTGCCTCACGTGGGGGCGGCGATGGCGGCTTCCGACGTGGTGATACTCCAGACCAGCTTCGCCACCATCCATACCGAGACGGCGAGGAACGCGCTCAAACAAGGCGCGCGCGTTCTGGATATGTGGGGATGGCGAGAAGACATGATGGTCGCAGGCGGCGCCCTGGCCGATTACGACGAGGTCGCCCGGGTCACCCGGTTGATTTCCGACATATACACCGATGCGAAAACGGGCCGGTTTACGACGCCCGATGGTTGCGACATGGAATTCTCGCTGGAGGGAAGGACTTGCTTCCCCCTCATCGGCGTGGCGAGGAAAACCGGTGAATTCGCGGCTTGTCCGGATGGAGAAGCGGCCATGAGCCCTCTGGAGGGCACGTCCAACGGCGTGATGGTGAACCCATTCTCCATCGAGCGAAAAGACTTGGGCTTCGTCACCGAGCCCATGCGCATCGAGATCAAGGACGGAAAGGTTGCCTCCATCACGGGAAGCGCCGCCGCGGACAGGTTCTGGAAACTGCTGGATGAAAACGGGGACTTGGCGAAGAACGTGGCGGAATTCGCCATTGGCACGAATCCGGCATGCCGCCCCCGGGAGACGATGCGGGAGGCGAAAAAGACGTGGGGCACGTGCCACATGGCGGTGGGCGACAGCGGCAGCATCGGGGGCGTGGTCGAAGCCCCGCTCCACATCGACATGATTTTCGACAACCCCACCGTATGGGCGGATGAGCAGATGATCATCCAGGACGGAAAAATTCTGGTGTAGCGCTCAGTCGAGATGATATTGTGTAACCGCCGCGCCCGATATAAGGGATAAAGATGTCAAAAGCCCTGCTGCTCAAAGGCAAACCCGTGGCGGACAAGGTGATGGAGGAGTTGAAAGCCTCCATTGATGCGCTGCTTCCCGAGGTGGGCAGGCCTCCGGGGCTCGCCGTCGTTCTCGTGGGTGAGGATCCGGCCTCCCAGGTATATGTCCGAATCAAGGGGCGTTCCGCCAAGAAACTCGGAATCCGGACTTTCGATCACCGATTGGACGAGAATACCAGCCAGGATGATATCGTCTCGCTCATTGAGCAGTTGAACCACGACGACAAAGTGGACGGGATGCTGGTGCAGTTGCCGCTTCCCGGAGCTTTGAACGAAGAAGAAGTGTTGCGCAAGGTATCCCCGCAAAAAGACGCCGATGTCTTTCACCCGGAAAATTTTGGAAAACTGGCGCTCAAGCAGGGTACGCTCAAGCCCTGTACGCCCGCCGGCGTGCTCGAGATTCTGAAGTTCTACGATATCCCCCTGGAAGGGAAAAAAGCCGTTCTCATCGGGCGCAGCAAGATTGTGGGACTCCCCTTGGCCATTCTGATGATGCACGAGAACGCGACGATAACGGTGTGCCACTCCCGGACGCGCGACATTCCCGCAATCACCAGAGAGGCCGATGTCGTCGTGGCCGCCATGGGGAGGCCGAAATTCCTGACCGCCGACATGGTTCGGGAAGGAGCGGTCGTGGTCGACGTCGGCATCAACCGGGTGGATGGGGAGTTGGTCGGCGATTGTGATTTCGAACCTTTGCTCGAAAAGGTTTCCGCCATCACGCCGGTGCCGGGCGGGGTGGGGCCCATGACGGTCGCCATGCTGATGGCGAATACGGTTCGCGCTTACTCTCTCCAGTCGCAGGAATCGAGGGGATAGGGCATATAAAGGTTCTCGAATGAATGTAGACCTTCTGGGTGACGATACGCCTCGCGCAACGCCTGCGGTGCTCACCGTCTCACAACTCAACGCGCGCGTGAAAGAATTGCTCGAAGATGAATTCGGCGAGGTATTGGTCGAGGGGGAAATCTCCTCCTGGCGCACCTATCCATCGGGACACTCCTATTTTGACTTAAAAGACGCCGCATCCAAGGTGAGCGCCGTGATGTTTTCGGGCCGCAGACGGTTTTTGCGCTTCGAGCCGGAAGTCGGCATGCGCGTGATGATCCGTTGCCGGGTGACGCTTTATGAGAAAGACGGGCGCTTCCAGGTCTCTGCGCTGTCCATGGAGCCGTTGGGAGAAGGCGCGCTGGAGGTCGCTTTTCGCCAGTTGCACGAACGATTGGAAAAGGAAGGTTTGTTCGATTCTGGGCGAAAAAAGGAGATTCCCGAGCGCCCCCGTCGCGTGGCGTTGGTGACCAGCCGCGAAGGCGCCGCCTTGCAGGATATGTTGCGGGTGTTCAGGGAGCGCGCCCCGGTTGTCGGGCTCGTCGTAGTCCACACTTTGGTGCAGGGAGAAAGCGCCGCATCTTCCATCGCATCGGCGATCCGAAGGGTGGACGAGGGCCTTGCAAACATCGAGCGCCCCGTGGATCTCATCATCACGGGCCGCGGCGGCGGAAGCCGGGAGGATTTATGGGCGTTTAACGAAGAGGAAGTAGTGCGGGCAATCGCCGGATGCGCGACGCCTCTCATATCGGCGGTGGGGCATGAGGTCGATACCTCGCTCAGTGATCTGGCCGCCGACGAATCGGCGCATACGCCTACGGCGGCGGCCGAACGTGTGGCCAGGGGCTGGCAGAGTGTCGCCCGGGACATTGCCAACCTGATCCATGATGCGCGCCGGGCAGTAGCGACTCACATCGCCTCTCTCGATGAGAGGTTGTCTCGTTTGCTCCGGGAAGCCGCATTCAGAAGGCCGGAAGCCCCGCTCGAATCGTTGGCGCAGCGCCTGGATGCGCTCTATGAGCGAATGAGCAGAGAGGCCAGTCATCAACAGGAAATGAGACGGGCGAATTTGGCCGGAATGGCTCCGAGGCTGCGAGCGCTCGCGCCCAAAGAGAGAATCGGTGTTTCCTTGTCAATACTTGAAGGCCATTTGAAGCGCCTGCGCGCAGCGCATGGATTGTTTTTGAAGAACAGGGCGGATGTCCTCAAGAGCGCCGCCGGGCGTCTCGAGTTGGTCTCGCCGCTGGCCGTTTTGGCGAGGGGGTACAGCCTAGTGTACAAGGAGCCGGATGGCGCCTTGGTGAAAAAGGCTGAAGATGTGCGTGTAGATGAATCCGTGCGGATTCGTTTACCGGAAGGCGGTTTGATGTGCCGCGTAGAAGAAGTCTTTCCCGAGGGAGAGGGCCCATGAGTACTGCAAATGAATCCGCGAACCCTGACGCGGAACCAAAAAGTTTCGAAGAAGCGCTGAAGCGCCTGGAAGCCATTGTGGAAGAGCTCGAAGAGGGCGAGCCTTCCCTGGAGAAGGCCGTTTTGCTGTATGAAGAGGGCGTAAAGCTCTTCCGCTATAGCCGGGAGCAGTTGAACGCGGCGCAAAAGAAGGTGGAAGAACTCGTGGGGGAATCGGAGGAGACATTTTCGCTGCAATCATTCGAAGACGGTGAAGATGATGAGTGAAGCCGAACTCCCTGTACGTATCGACGCAGCGGCTTACCTGGACCGATGGGCGAAATGTGTGGAAGAAGAACTCGATCGCCTGGTGCCGGAATCCTCCGAGCCGCCCGAGATTTTCGAGATCATGCGCTACAGCCTTTTCGCTGGCGGAAAGCGCCTGCGCCCCGTGCTTTGCGTGGCCGGTTGTGAAGCAGTAGGTGGAAACCCTGATTTTATCCTCCCTGCCGCATGCGCCCTCGAGTGCATTCATTCCTATTCTTTGATCCATGATGATCTGCCCGCCATGGACGATGATGACTTAAGACGCGGGATGCCTACGAGTCATAAGGTATATGGGGAGGCGGCGGCGATTCTCGCGGGGGATGGGTTGCAGGCCCTGGCCTTCGAGTTGATGGCGAATGAAAAAATGAGCGAGAAAATATCGCCCGGGCGTCATGTGAAAGCGATTCGAATGGTCGCCGATGCGGCGGGCGCAACGGGCATGGTGGGGGGACAGCTTTTGGACATCCGGGCCGATGGCCTTGTGAGTGATGTGGCGCATTTGGAGGAAATCCACAGGAGAAAGACGGGCGCGTTGTTGAGGGTTTCTGTTTGTCTGGGGGGGCTCCTCGGTGGTGGTGATGAAGCGCAGATGGCAGCGCTGCACCTGTATGGCGAGAAGATTGGCCTGGCGTTTCAGATCGTGGACGATATTCTGGATGTGGAAGGCGATGAAGCCCTCATGGGAAAACCTACGGGCTCGGATGAGGGATTGAACAAGGCAACCTATCCCGCCTTGTACGGCATGGAGACGTCGAAAAAACTGGCACGCTCCACTTGCGAGGAAGCTTTGCAAGCGCTCGAAATTTTCCCGAAAAATGCGCCGGAACTCGAATCTTTGGCGCAATTTATTATCTTGCGTCGGTTCTGATGATTGCTTATTATTCATTGGTAAATCATTGAACGGTCGAGGAATGACGGAGTCGGAGACATTCCTTGGATGAAAGAAAATTCTGGATAAACTGAGTTCCCGTGGGGGGAAAATGATATGGGCGAGTTGCTTGAACGTATTGATAGCCCGGCGGATTTGAGACAGTTATCGGAAGAGGAACTGTCTCAAGTCGTGGATGAACTCCGTGACAAGGTCATTCAGGTAACGTCCAATACGGGTGGGCACCTGGGCGCTTCTCTGGGAGCGGCGGAACTCATTGTAGCGCTTCACTATCTCTACGATACGCCGAAGGACAAGCTGATTTGGGATGTCGGCCATCAGGCCTATACGCACAAGATCCTGACAGGTCGCCGGGACCGGTTCGATACGTTAAGGCAGTGGGAGGGAATAGCCGGATTCCCGGATAGGCGCGAGAGTGAATATGATCATCTGAATGTGGCGCATGGAGGCACGTCCATATCGGCGGCGCTGGGCATGGCCACGGCGAGAGACCTCTCGGGCGAGGACTTCCAGGTCGTCGCCATCATCGGAGACGGCAGCTTGACCGCGGGCATGGCGATGGAAGGTCTCAACAACGCCGGCGATTCGAAGAGAAACCTCACCGTCATCCTCAATGACAACAAAATGGGGATTTCGCATAACGTGGGCGCGATGTGCTCATACCTGGCGCGAATCATGACGGGTGAATGGTCGAACCGGGTCCGCAAGGTGCGCGGAGAAGTCCAGAAAATACTCAGCCATCTTCCCCTGGTGGGCAGTCATGCCGTCACCCTCATGGACAGGGTGGAAGAGTCTCTGAAAAATATCATCGTGCCGGGTATTCTGTTTGAGGAACTGGGTTTTCGCTACATCGGCCCGGTGGACGGACACAGGCTGGATTTGCTGATCCCCACTCTAAGGAACGTGAAAAATCTGGATGGCCCCAACCTGGTTCATGTCGTTACCCGTAAGGGTTATGGGTACCCCTATAGCGAGGCGGAACCCATCACCTATCACGGCGTGACGAAATTCGATCCTGAATCCGGTGAATTCCACAAGAAAGCGCCTGGGCCTCCCGGGTATTCGAAAGTTTTCACCGATACGATGATCAAGCTCAGCCAGAAGGATGAAAAGATAGTCGCCATCTCGGCGGCCATGCTCGAGGGCACGGCTCTGGTGAACTATCAGAAAGTCTTGCCCGATCGCTGCTTCGACGTAGGGATGTGTGAGCAGCATGCGGTAACTTTCGCCGCAGGACTGGCGCTTGAGGGCATGAAGCCGGTCGCCGCCATTTACAGCACATTTTTACAGCGCGCCTACGATCAAATCATCCACGATGTCTGCCTCACGAACGTGCCCGTTACCTTTGCTCTGGACCGGGCCGGTCTCGTGGGTGACGACGGACCCACCCACCAGGGGGCCTATGACCTGGCCTACCTTCGGTGTCTGCCGAACATGGTCATCATGTCGCCCAAAGACGAAAATGAACTCCGGAAAATGGTCTTGACCGCGATTGAATATCCAGGTCCTGCAGCGGTCCGCTTCGCACGTGGCTCCGGTGAAGGGGTGCCGATGGATGAGAAGATCGAGACGATTCCCGTCGGGGAGGCGGAACTGCTTCGCGATGGCGATGACGTCGCTCTCATCGCCTTGGGCCCCATGGTGGGTCTCGCGATGGAGTCTGCCGGACAACTTGCGGAACTTGGAATCGAGGCGTCTGTCTTGAACCTCCGCTTTGTGAAGCCGATGGATGAAGAGAAGATTCTGGAACTTGTGGGGCGGTGCAAGCACGTCGTGACGATTGAGGAGGGAACGCGCATCGGGGGAATGGGCGCCGGCGTTTTGGAGTTTTTGGCGGAGCACGGCATCCGAGACGTTTCCGCCACAATTTTGGGCATTCCCGATCGGTTCATTGAACACGGGGCGCCTCAACTCCAGCGCGAGGATTGTGGGCTTACACCAGGGGATATTACCCAGGCGGCTCGTGATCTGCTGAATAATGACGCTGATTCTGCCGATCTGGCGGCGCATGGCAAAAAAACAGAGGCTCGATAAGTTAGTCGTTGAACGTGCGCTGGCTCCGAGCCGGGAGCGTGCGCGCAGCCTGATTTTAGCCGGTCTTGTGAGTGTTGACGGCCAACCCGCTACCAAAGCGGGTTCTGCATTTCCGGAAAATTCATCCATTACCCTAAAAGAAAATCCTTGTCCCTATGTGAGCCGTGGAGGCCTGAAGCTCGCAGGTGCGCTGGATGTCTTTGGTGTTGATCCTTTCGAGAAATATTGTATGGATGTCGGCGCATCGACAGGCGGATTCACCGATGTGCTGCTCACCCGTGGAGCGCGCCGCGTTGCATCGGTGGATGTGGGCAAGGGTTTGATTGACTGGAAATTGAGGAATGACCCGAGGGTCACTCTTCTGGAAGGGGTGAACGCCAGGCATCTGACGCGGGAAATATTTCAAGCGTTGGCGGGCGAAGAACGTCCCGGTTTATGCGTGGTGGATGTTTCGTTCATCTCAGTCATGAAGGTGGTGGGGCCGATTCATGACTTGCTCGAAGATGGCGGGGAGATGCTCGTTCTCATCAAACCACAGTTCGAAGTGGGGAAAGGGCGTGTCGGCAAGGGAGGAATTATTCGCGACCCCGAGCTTCACCGTGAAGTGCTCCTCCGCATCTGGGATGAAACGCTTCGGATGAAATTGGCTCCCCAGGGTATTTCCTTGAGCGCGATTACGGGCGCGAAAGGAAACCGGGAATTCTTTTTATACTTGAAACCCGGAGCGAATTCTCCGGGGTCGCAAAATGTGGTTGAAAACGTCTTGGCGAAGGACCTTGAAACTTAAGAAATCCTGATTATCCCGCCATCCAGTTTGGGAACAATGTCCATAATGTCCTTCTGCGCGCAAAAAGATATGTCCTCATCGAGTCCCAGAGACGACAAGTGTTTCCCCCACCAGCTGTGAAATAGCATCTTTTCCAGGTTTTTTTCTGCTCCATGGGCGACGTGGATAGCTGCACGGGCGGTGTCGGAGAGTTCGAGCTCCTCAAATTGTTCGGACAGGATATCCAGAAGCATCCCTGCCCCTACGGCATCTTCTTCACAATAAGCTCCTTCCCGGCCCGAACAGGCGATCAAGAGGGATTGATTCGGGATTTCATGAAGAATAGACGCTATCCGTTCGGCAGTCGCTGTGATGTTCACGATAGCGGCGGTGAAAATTTCTCCGCAATCTTTTGCGGCGGAAAGTGTCTTGGTGCCGTTGCTTGTTGAGAGTATCAGGGTTTTCCCGCCGATTCTGCTGCGCGTGTATTCGAGAGGGGAATTCCCCCCGTCAAAGCCTTCAATGGGCTCGCCGTCCTGCTCTCCGCCAAGGATGATATTTTCGGGACCATGGCGAAGCCGCAGCTTTTCCGCCAGTTCAAGCGCCGTTTCTGGAGAGGCGCACGGATATATCGCGGAACATCCATTCTCCAGGATGGCGGCGATGTTCGTCGTGGCTCTTAATATATCTATTACGACGCACACGATGTTTCGTGTATTTTCTCCGTGCGCCCGGTGCGCATCTATGAGTCTGATGGGGATTTCCGGATGGGAAAACGCGACGTCGCACCAGGTGTTCTTGCTCACAAGAGCGATTCCCAAACGATGTCCAAATAGAAAAAATCATGACTTAGCGCGGATAAGAGAACTTCCGCCCGTCTTTGTTGATCGCCTGATAGTTTTGGGACGTGTACTCTCAAAAGGGTATCCGGATCTCTCATGTCATCGATTGCCCGAAACCAGTCGTCCGCCGTAGTCCCGTCGCCGGCGGAGTATGAAAGCGTTTTCATGGTGCGCGCATTGATGGGTTTTCGATTGAGTTGAATCAGGGAGCCTCTCTCGTCCATTTCTCCCAAAACGATAGAGCGCTCCCCCAGGTTGTGATCGCTGAAGCGCAATCCTTCAGGTGATCCGCTGTAGCAGGCGCCGCCGCCGCTCCACCGGGCGACGTCCATCGGCTTGTGGTAATGGCCTATGGCCACATACCCGAAGGGCAAACGCTTCAAATCATCGGCATTGAATGGATGCTCTTTGAATGCCGGATGTTCTGAGGCAAGAGCCGCTTCCGAGCCGTGGAGCAGCAGGATGGAGCGGTCGCTCAAATGTAGTTTCCGCGTGAGGATTTCCTGCAAAGGCGGTTTGAAGGCGTCTTTGGTATTCCAGGGGATTCCTGCGATCGTAAGATTGAGTTCGGCGATGTTTGTTTGCGCCAATTCGGTAGCGGCGTCACCACGGAAAAGGTGGATGTTGCTCAGAATTTCGGGCCGGTTCCACACGGATTCCGGGTGCATCGGGTCATGATTGCCGGGTATGGCGAAACAGTGCACCCCTTTTTTGGATAAGTGGGCCAGATTCTTCGAGACGATTTCGACGTCACGATCACTTGGATGTGGGGTGTCGAACAGGTCCCCCGAAATGAGGAAGGCTTGTGCGCCCCATTTGAGCGTTTCGCGAACAGTGCGGAAAAACGCTACCCGAAGATCGGCTTGCCGCGCCGCTGCTTTGCGAGGTGGAAGATAGCCGAAGTCATAGCCGAGATGAAAATCACCGCAATGGGCAAATCGAAAGGTCACTTTATCTCCCAGGGCCGAAATTTCGGCGATTGTGGCATGTGTGCGTTGCGGTTGGCAAAAGCGGCAAGAGAAAAAGGCGCTTTTCCACATCGTCTTGACAGTAGGCATTGCGCCCGCCGATGATTCGTCTTTTGGGACATATTTTTCAGGAGAAACCGTTTTGGCGAAGAAAGCGAGGGTGAAAGCCTCGAAAAAAACTTTTTCCAAAGAAGATTTAAGCAGGGCCGCCGCCGTAGCGGCTGGACTTGAAGCGTCGTTTACCGTGCCGGCTCCGCCGGGCGCCATGGCGCCTGCGCCACTTCTGGACGAAATCAGGGAAATGGGGGAGGTTGGTATCGCCGGAGTATTGAACCACCTCTCCTCCACTACTCCGGAGGGTCGGATTCCAACGCTTCTCGCGCTGCGCGAATTGGACGATCCTTCCGTCGTGCAAAAGCTTGTCTCTCTAATCCGGACGATGCGGTGGTCGATACCAGGATTCACCGCGCTCCTCGAAACTCTCCGTACGTTGGACCCGGATGTGGAATTGCCGAATGGTTTGAATCCGGAAAGTTTACGTCATGCCCAGGAGGTTTCGGATCGATTAAGTCAAAATGAGTCCCTCACGGTTGATTCCGCGAAGTCCATCGTATCGGCATTAAATAACCTGCCTTCTTTTTTGCAGGAAGTAGTATTGCGTGACGGCCTGGATAATACGGGTGAGGTCTCGGAAAAAATCTCGCTCGTGCTGGCTGAAGCGATGGTCCGGGAAGGATCATCGCCGCCGGCATATTTCATACATATTCTTGCGGAGATGGCTACGCAGGATGCTGCGATTGCGCTTCAGAAGCTCTCGGAATCCACCAAAGACAAAGATACGTTGTCGCGTATTCGCAAAGCGTTGTTTCGTTTGAAAAACAAGGGCGTGGAAATTGAAAAATTGCCTGATGCGGGTATTCGCACTGCGCAGAGGTCCACATATCCTGATTATGTTCATGCCGTAGTCAGCGCCGTAGACGGGCGCGGGCAGATGCTGTTGTGGCTTGCCCGTTCGAGGGTCCCGCGCGGGAGATATCTTGTGCAGGCGCGGTTGCATCGGGGGCAAGGCATTGTCGAGTTCACGGATGCGGAAATGAGTGCGAAAGAGTTGCGCAATGTTTTTCGCCAAATTTCAGATATGCCCACTTTGGCGTCACAGGAAGTGCCGGTCGGATATGCCATTTGGCTCCTGGAGCGCGGTCAACGCGAAAACGAAGCGGGAGAAGTGCCGCTGCCCCGTGGCTATACACACGCAAAGCTCATGCTCGATCCCCTGGCGGAGGCCGATGTGTTTCCCCTGGAGGGGGCGCACCCTGTCCGAGCGATCGTGAATTCGATTGCGGAGGACGAAAAGCGGATGGAAGCACGCACGTTATTCGCCCATCGGCCTTTCTGGAGTTGGGTGATGGATGAAGATCGTGTGGCGCCGTATTTTCAGGAGTTTATAGAGTCGATGGAAAGTCAGGTGGCGCTGGATGACAATCAGAAAAAAGAGCGTCTTCAGCAGATAGTGGAAAATGGGGCGAAAGAAATTTTTCAGGACAAGACATTGCGGGAACGAATCGCGGGACAGTTGGAAGACAATGGATACATTTTCCATCAAGCGGGTGATGAAGCGATGGCCCGTGAATGTGTGACGCTCTCTGATGAAGTACAGATGGCTGCGGATGAACCCACGCCGTTATTCGTCGAAATGGTTCAGTATTCCATCAATGTGATGCTTGAACGGGTTATCCGCCAGGTTCGCGAATCCCAGGGTGCGGGAGGAGAAATACAAGAAGAGAATCTTGAGGAAAAAGGTGTTTCAGAAAGTACGGGCCCGGAAGATTCACCGATCATCATTACGCCGTAATCTCAATCCAGGAGAATTCGATGGAATTCGGTTTTGATCATATTCACTACGTTTGTGGGGATGTGAAGGCGTTTGCCGAGTATTTTCAAAACGTGTTCGACGCGGAAATCGTCCGCTACGACGAGGACTTCAAGGGCTCGCCCAATGCGGCGATCCAGGTCGGTCGCCTGATGATATTCGCGCGCGGCATCAGGCCTGAAGAGACGCCTGATTCCGTAGGGCCGGAACTGGTTCAGGGTCTGGATCATTTCGGGTTCGGCGTATCCGATGTGGAAGCCGCCGTGGAGTGGCTGAGAGGAAAAGGGGCGGAGATTATGGTGGAGCCCGTGCGCCGAGGGATTGGCGGACGCATGATCGCTTATGTCAGGGGACCAGGAAATATCCGCATCGAGTTGTGCGAGAACCCGTCGGCTCATTAAACTGCGTTCACATTTTGAGAACTGAGATAAGCGGAGGCGCATAAGCGGGTTTTCTTGGAAAGATGATTCGCAACTATTGCATCGCGCCTGAATTAGCATGACGATTTTTCACTTGGAGGATTCAACCGATGGTCGATTTCCAGCTCACCGCCCGGCAGATGGAACTCAGAGATATCGCGAAAAGATTCGCCACCGAAGTGATGATCCCCGCCGCGGAGGTCGCGGACCGCATCGAAGATCCCGAAGCATCCTTTAACTGGGAAGTCATCAGAGAAGGTTCGAAGCGGGGCCTCAGGACGCTGACCGTCCCGAAAGAATTTGGAGGTGAAGGCGCCGACGTTCTTTCCTGCGCCATTGTGGGGGAAACGCTGGCGTATGGGGATCTGGGACTGGCCGTCGCCTTTGATCAGACGTGGAAGATCATGACGTCGATTGCCAACATGGCGAACGAAGAGCAGCAAAAACGCTGGCTCCCCAAAATCATGGATGATGACGAGTGCATTCTGGCGACTGCCTGGACGGAGCCCATGGCGGGTAGCGACAACGTCTGGCCCAATCAGAATCCAGGCGCCGGAATACAGACGTATGCGGAAAAAAAAGGAGACCGCTGGGTATTGAACGGCGCGAAGCGTTATATCTCGAACGGGGGCCTCGCCAAAGTTTATCAAATCGCCGCTCGGACAGATAAGAGCAATCCCATGATGAACAGTCTCACGGCCTTTTTGGTGCCCTCTGACGCCAAGGGATTTGAGGTTACGGAAGTATGGGACAAACTAGGCCAGCGATGTGTTCAGAACGGAACGCTGGAGTTTCACGACGTAGAAGTCCCGGCGGAAGACCAGATCGGAGAAGTGGGGCAAGCTTTGCCGGCGCTGGCGAATTTGTTCATAAGACACGGGAGCAACATCCAGGCGGGCGCCACCGTCCTGGGGGTGGCGCAACGTGCGTATGATCTCTCTTTGCAGTATGCGCATGCCCGAATCCAGGGAAGCGTGCCTTTGCTCGATCACCAGCTTCAGCAAATCAGGCTTGCGCGGATGGCTATGAAAATAGAAGCCTCTCGCTCGTATTTGTGGCGCACGGCGTGGTCCACCCAGCTTGAGGAGATGGACCGGAAAAATGCGATGCTGAGCAAGGTATTCGCATCCGAGTCCGCCGTACAGGTGTGTCAGGAGGCGATGGAGCTTTGGGGCGCGGCGGGGTACATGCGGAAAAACCCGATTGAGAAACTCATGCGCGATGCCCTGAGCTTCCTGCATTCAGACGGCACGAACGATGTCTTGACGCTCAAAGCGGCCGGTTTTCTCGAAGACCCGCCCCAGGTGGATGATCTCATTTATTCCCCTCGTGTTGCAGAGGCGGCGGCGGGCAGGTAGGGCTTCGGTGGCGGGAAAAATCCGGTCAGGGAATTCGGTGCTTTACGCGCTGTTTGAGGGTTAGTTTCTGAAGGCGGTGATCATCACTCCGCCCGCGACGACGCAAATCGTGGCCAGAACTGTTTTGCGGTTGATTGTTTCGAGTTTTCCCAGGAAAAAGTAGCTCAGGATCAACACCCAGATTGGCGCGATTCTGCTCAGGGGCAGAGCGGTGGACACGCTCGCCATCGTAAAGGCCGTCCAGAGCATAAACGAGCTGAAAATACCAATGAGCCCCGCGCCTCCCACCCAGATGAGACCTCTTTTTTTGCCGCGAATATCATTTTGGCCGGGCAGGATTGGCTTTGTGAGTAGAAGAATACAATTGGCTGTTGCGAAAGAAATGAACATGCCGACGCTTGGTGTCATTTGATGGGTGTAAGCGAGCTTGGCGAAGATAGGCGCTATTGCGTACGCCAGTGAAGCGACGAGCGGAAATATGAGCGCTCCTTGAAACCAGCTTTTGAAAGATTGCGATTTATCGTCTTGTATCCCGAGAATGGATACCCCGATGACGATACCCAGGGTTCCGAGTATGACCATGGCCGTCGGGTCCTCGCCCAAGACTAGCATTGCGAAAAAAGTTCCCCAAATAGGGGCTGCTGAAGATATGGGCACGCTGCGGCTGAGTCCAATACGGGAGACTCCCACCAGGTAGCTATACCTACCGATGGTGGGACCCGCGACGCCCACGGCGGTGTACCAGAAGATGGCTTCTGCCTTGGAAGTAAAAAGCGTGCCGTTTACAAGAGATATGATGAGGCCGCCCAGGCTTACGATTCCATTGACTATCAAAGCGGCGGCCAATGGAGATACGCTTCTCATTCCTTGTCTGAGAAAAGTCTGCGCTACGGAGAATGTGATGGAGGATCCGATTGCCAGTAGTTCACCAAGACCAACGAGTTGAATCCAGTTCATGGGCTGGTTTGCTTTTGCGTAAGATGAATTTCTCCGCCTTTGGATTTTCCCGGGTTCCGGTCTTTATAGTAGGAGCACATGCGCCGCATATCACAGTCAGCGCATTTGGGGTTGCGGGCGGTGCAAATGGTTCGGCCAAAGCTCAGCATGTTCATGTGTAATTCATGGGCGCGGCCTTTGGGAATGAGTGGGGCAAGGACCGGGTGAGATTTTTCAGGCGTCGTTTTCTCAGGAATGATGCCCAGTCGAATCATGATCCGGTGAATGTGAACATCGATGGGGAATAAATCCCGGTTTGAAGCCAGCATCAAGGTGACATACGCGGTTTTGACGCCGATGCCTTTGTGCCGGGTAAGATATTGTACGGCGAAATCATCTGGTTCATGGTGCAGGAATTCCAGGCAGAGTTGTTCTCGATCCTTACGAAGCCATCTCAGAAAATCCCGGATTCTCCCGGCTTTCTGATTCCCCAACCCGGCCGAACGGATTGCTCTGGCAAGAGCCGCTTGAGGGGCATCGGCGATTTCATCCCAGTTGCTGAAAGTTTTTTTCAGGGAATTAAACGCCAAATCGCGATTATGGTCGGTTGTACTCTGTGAAAGAAGTGTTTCAACGAGAGCATCCAGAAGACTGCTTTGCTTTATGCGCTTTGGCTTCCCGAAGCGGTGCAACAATCTGTCCGTAATTTTCAGAATTTTTCGTTTTCGGGTGGTTGGTGAGGAAACGCTGATAGGCATGCTATGTCCTGGTGCGATTTATGAATATTGATTCAGGGGCGAATAATTCCTTTACATTGCAAATTATAGATCTGAGGCATGGTCTGGCAATGTGATTTCCGAATGACGCATCATTGCCATCTTTTGATGCGAATTACCTGCACTTTCCCGAATGGAAACAAATCCTTTTGCGTTTCAGCTCACTGTGGCGTTATTTGCCGCTGAAGAGTTTCATCCGTTTTTACTTCCGTGTTGAGTGACGGACGGAGCAAAGCTGAAAGTCGGGAGGTGTCGTTGAATACTTTATTCGTTCTTTTGAGGCGTTCGTATACTTCTATGACCTTTGCGATGTACCGGCGCGTTTCTTTAAAGGGAGGAATCCCATTATAGCGCCGGATGTTGGCGGGCCCTGCATTATATGAGGCCAGCGCCATGTGTAAATTCCAGCCATATGACTCAAGTAAATATCGCAGATAACGCACGCCGCCCTCGATGTTTTCACCGATGTCGAAAACATCGTTGAGGCCCAGATGTTTTGCAGTAATCGGGTTGATTTGCATTAGTCCTTTGGCTCCATCATGAGAAACGGCCTGTGGATTAAAGTTGCTTTCCACCTCGATGACGGCGCGCACCAACAGGGGATCGATCTCGTAGAGCCTGGAGTAATGATGTATGTGCCAGAAGATTCCGGGTTTTTCGATCGGGAAATTTCCGTTTGCCGGTGTCTTCATATGTTCATCGGGATGAGTTTTTTGGGCGAGAAACGGGATTTTCTTTAACTGCATCAATTTCGTTATGGACGGGATAGGATGCTGAAAGGGCATCCATACAGCGGCAAGGGCAATTCCGGCGAGCAGGAGTCTCGTAAGCGCCCACATGTATTTACTGCGCCCGAGTCGGAAGTCTGTTAGTTCGAGGATGAGAAATAAAATGTAAATCGTGATCAGGGCGCTGAAGATTATGCTCATGAGATTCATTCCGAGGAAAGTATTTGAATTGGTTTGGGCTGAGTACCTTCCCGTTTCGACTCAAATAGAGCTGCGAGATGAAAGGGCAAAAAAAGTCTCTTGCGCGAACTTGGGTTGGTGCAATTGCACTCTGCTGTTTCCTTCACGAAATCAAAGATAGAGAACCGACATTGAGTGCGCAAGCGGCAGTTGGTGAATTATATCAAATCCAGAATGTCCTCTAATTTTTCCAAATATCTATCCGGGTTTAATTTCATTATATTATCATGCTGAGAGTATTTCCCCTTGATGATCCATGCAGGGATCGATGCGTTTCTGGCGGCCAGCAAATCCGTTGTTGTATCCCCGACCATGACGACTTCTTCTGGTTTCGCTTCAAGCGATTTGATAGCGGCGAACAGCATCTCAGGGGCCGGTTTCGGCGCATATCCCTGGCGGTGACCGAATACCGCTCGAATGTAGGGCAAGAGCCCGACGTGCCCTAACTGCTCCTTGCAGAAGAACCATGCCTTGTTCGAAACGCAAGCCATCTGAATGCCCCGTTGGGCGAGGGTTTCGAGCGTTTTTTTCACCCCGGGAATGATATGGGTGCCCGCGACATTATGAACCTTGTAATGGGAGCGGTAGATGCGCACTGCCTCGTTGGCCATGTCTTCTCCCCACAGTTGGGTGAATCTTTCCTCGAGCGTGGGGCCGATGGATGCGAGAATCTCCGCATCGCTCATTTCGGGCACGCCCAGGTCACGGCACATGAGGCGCATGCACTTTGCGATGCCATCGTAGCTGTCGACAAGCGTGCCGTCATGGTCTAAAAGAATCGCGCGTATGGCCATCTAATAGCTTTCCAATTCCTTAGGTACAATCATGATATGATTCATGTCGGAAGCAAAACGAGCAAACCATAACACCATAGGCCAGTCTATGAAAATTGACTCGACATCGAAATTCAAGGCAGATCGGGTAAAACAAGCGCTCTCCCCTGGGCTAGTCGATCTTGTCGGCATGGATGAGGAGGAACTCGTTTCCTTATGCGAGGAGATGGGGGAACCCCCCTACAGAGGCCGGCAGTTATTCTCGTGGCTTTACGCCCACGGCGTAAGCGAATTCTCGCAGATGACCAACATTCCCAAGGGTTTTGGAGCAAAGCTCGGAGAAGCGGCACGTCTGCAGACTCTCGAACTCGACCGGGAGAATAAAAGTGCGGACGGCACGGAAAAATATGTGTGGCGACTGCGTGACGGCGCGCGGGTCGAGAGCGTCCGAATACCCATGAGAAACGTAAACGGCGTCATGCGGTGGTCTCTTTGCGTCTCCACGCAGGTCGGATGCGCGATGGGATGCGCGTTTTGCCTGACGGCGAAGATGGGTTTCGTCAGGCAGTTGAGCGCCGGTGAAATTGTCGGTCAATTCCTCGCCGCGAGAAGCCTCCTTGCCCCCGGGGAACGTTTTCACAACGTCGTGTTCATGGGAATGGGGGAGCCGCTCGATAATTTCGACGCCACTGTAAAGGCCGTGCGGATTCTCACACACCCGCAGGCGAACGGAGTCAGCGCGAGGAGGCTTACCGTATCGACTGTGGGGGTTGTCTCGAGATTGAAGGATTTCGTCTCCTCCGTGCCGGGGGTGGGTCTGGCCGTTTCGCTGCATGCGGCGGATGATGAAACCAGAGAAAATCTGGTGCCGTTGAACCGCAAGTGGAACTTGAGTGCGCTTCTCGCTGAATGCCGGGAGTTGCCGATTAGCGAACGCCGCCGCATCACCTTTGAATACGTTATGCTGCGGGGTGTGAACGACTCCAGAGGGGACGCGAAGGCTCTCTCTCGGCTCCTGGAGGGGCTGAAATGCAAGGTGAACCTCATCCCCTGGAATCCCTTTCCCGGAGTCGCGTTCGAGCGGCCAGATGATGAGCGTGTCGAGGAATTCCGCCGCATACTCCTTGCCGCGGGCCTGGTGGCCACCACGCGAACTGCCAAGGGAGTCGATATCCTGGCGGCGTGCGGGCAGTTGGCCGATGCCCGCCGCCTGCAGTCCCGGGATGCCCTGAAACTACTCAACTCTATATAATACAATATATTATAATTTCCTTGATTTATCGAAAAACCTCGTGAATTTATCGAAATTTATCTTATTTTTCAGATTTGCCTGATGGAAAAACGGGCTGCCCGAGACGCTCCTTGCCCGTGCGCCCGGTATGTTGGTATACCTCTTGCCAGGGAGACACGGGCGCGGCAATTGCGGGAAAATGCGCGACACGATGCAGCATGGTGGATGCACCCAAATGGCGGATGAAACTCCGGAAACGGCAGACCTCATCAAAGAACTCTCCAGCGGCATTTCTTCGATTCGAAAGCGACAGGAAGAATCCGCCGGGAAACTCGATGCGCTCGAAGCGCGCGTCCGCCATATGGAGGAAGCCCTCGCCGCCGGCGCTCACCAGCGGGAGGATGGCGCGTATGAGGAGTACGACTACCGCGTACTGCTCCACACCCGCACCTACACGATAGAAGACGTCGATGGGCGCGTCGCGCGCATGGAGAGCGTGCGGCGCTGCCTGGCCCGGCGGGAGCTGCCCCGGGTGAAGACGCGCTACCACACGGGCAGCGGCGACAGGGAGGTGGCCTATTCCTACCGGCTCCTGGAAGGCGAAGAAGCCGAGGTCCCCTGGGAGTCCCTGGAATACCGGATCGAGAAGGGCGCGGGTGCGGATTATTCCGCGCACCTGCCCCTGCCCGAGCCTATCCCCGCGGGCGCGCTCTTCGAAATTCGCCACGAACTCGTTCTGCGCGATGCGTTCACGACGCGGAACGAATGGGTCACGCTCGTGGTCGAATACCCCACCGACGAGTTTCACCTCGAAGTGCTCATCCCCTCCGGACGCCAACTGGTGGGCGCGCGGCGCGAGGAGTCCCAGGGGGCTTCGAACAGCTTCAACAAGCGCCGCGTCTATCCCCGCCATTTGAACGAAACCGGCCAGACCCGCCTGGAGTGGCGCGAAGCCGGGCCCGTCACGGGAAGGGCGTATACGCTGTTCTGGGATTGGTAGGGGGTTTGGGGCGATTTTTCGATGAGATACATTTCATCTGAGATTTTGCCGGTTGCAAGAATTCAGATATTACATGCAATCTCATATATGATGTTTTACTTGTCCTCGGCCCATTGCGGACGGAGTGCGGCCCATCTACGCATGCAAGACGGCAGTTTGAGCTTTTGGTAGGGACAGGTCGCGACCTGTCCTTGCGGAAACGGAGAAACCAGGTGGTTGCGGGTGAAACGACCCGAACACTCCATTCCCGGATAGCGATATAACGTGTTTTCCATCGGGCGAACCGCCGCCCCCTTTCTCACCTCACCACCTTTCTGCTAGACTCCGCGCTTTCAAGCGCCCCGGACGGGGCGTCTCATCTTTTCGTTCATCACGTTTCAAGGGAGAATGCGCCATCATGCTGGAGCCTGAAATTTTTGTGGTCGACCTCACAGAGAACTTCGGCGGGGAAATCATCGCGGACGGCCGGGTGAAGACGACGAGGGAACAACTCGAGAGCTGCGCCGCCAAGTTCGGGGCGAGCGTTTCGGTGAGCCACGCCAAGAACTTCGAACTCGGCACCCACGTGCCGACCATCACCGTGCGGCGTCTCGAGAAAAAGGGCAGGAAGACCGAGACCGAACTCCTCTTCTTCTCCTACGAGGGCGAGGGCGGCGACATCGTCACCGACCCCGCCGAATGGGGGCGCGTGCCGACGCAGATATTCGGCTGATCGGTATTTCGAGGACATCGTTCCCGCCTGTATCGTGGAGATGGCCGCCGGGCATACGATGGCGGGGACAGGGCCGTAACCCTGTTTGAGTGTTCATCTGTTTGTGTGGTTTCATAATGAGGGAGCCGGGCAATTGCGCTCATCCCGCGTTTTGGTTCTATAATGTTCACGAGATAACCTTGAGATAACCTGACTGAGGACCCGGAAAGAGAAAGGGTGTGGGAAGGTGATCGATTTACAGCCGATCACTACGGGAGACCTCATAGCCATTGCGAATTGCGCCGTGATCTGGCATGGCCTCTACACCATGCGCGCCGATATCAGGGAAAGGGACAAAGCGCTCGATGCAATCATCGCCCAGGGCAAAGAGGGCAGGGAAGCGTTGCGGAAAACCATGCAGAATTTAGATATAACAATGGCGAGTTTGGATAAACGCTAAATGCCTCGGGAAATCAACCGAAGCCCTGGCGGTCCTGCTCAAAAGATCAGCGTAAGTTGCGGCGTTTCGTGAAGGCTTTACAGCCTTTCTGAAATGGTTCCGTTTCCTCGTCGGTTTTCCGGTGAATTTTCAGGCGTATGTCACGCGTATCCCCCACGCGGGGCGGCACGCTGATTGAAAGGGTGAAGATGGCGCGTTCATGGACGAGGGAGGAAGTCGAGCGGGTGTTCCAGGCCCGCTGGCAGGGGAATTTCAACGACCTCCTCGGTTTCGAGGTGCTGGAAGCGGAAGAGGGTTTCGCCCGCGTCGCGATGCCCGTGGAGCCGAAGCTCCACCAGCCTTTCGGGATCATCCACGGCGGCGCGCTGGCCTCGCTGGCTGACACCGTGGGCGGCGTGGGCAGCTACGTGAGCTATCCGGTCGGAACGGAAGTGGTGACGGTGGAGATGAAGATCAACTTCGTGCGTCCGGTGAAGGAGGGAACTCTCATCGGCGAGGCGAAGGCGCTGCATCTGGGCCGAAAGACCTCGGTGTGGGAGATGCGCATCGTGGATGATGCGGAAAAACTCGTCTGCTTCGCCTCGGCCACCTACATGGTCATAAAAGAGGCGTAGTAATAGCATTCAGGGCGCGGACTCTGAATCCCTCTCGTCCTTTTAGTTCGTCTGTGGTATCATCTCCACAAGTTGGAAGTCGATAATTCCATAACCCAATATGATTCAATTGATTATAGCTTTTGCGCGAAATCGCCTGCGACGGGCGGTTTCGGACGCAACGAGCGCTTGACGGGGTGGGGGACGTTTTCCCGATGGCTTCATGGGGAGGCGGAAACCCCGTCCGAGAGAGGTGAAAGATGACCAATAGCTTCAATGCCCGCTCGGAACTCGTGGTAGGCGGGAAAACCTATGAGATCTACCGGATCGACGCGCTGGGGGATAAAGGCGACATCGCAAGGCTCCCTTACGCCATGAAGGTCCTGCTGGAGAACCTCCTCAGGAACGAGGATGGCCGCTCCGTGCGCGCCGCCGACATCGAGGCGCTCGCCTCCTGGGACGCGAAGAGCTACGAGGCGAAGGAGATAGGCTTCATGCCGAGCCGCGTTCTGCTGCAGGATTTTACCGGCGTTCCCGTCGTGGTCGACCTGGCCGCCATGCGCGACGCCATGAAGGACTTGGGCGGCGATCCCGACCTCATCAACCCCTTGCAGCCCGTCGATCTGGTGATCGACCACTCCGTGCAGGTGGACGAGTTCGGCACCGAGACGGCGCTCGAGAACAACGCGCAGCTCGAGTACGACCGCAACACCGAGCGCTACGCCTTCCTGCGCTGGGCGCAGAACGCTTTTGACAACTTCCGGGCCGTGCCGCCCGACACCGGCATCGTCCACCAGGTGAACCTGGAGTTCCTCGCCCCGGTGGTGGGCACGGACGAAAAAGAAGGCGTCACGCGCGCCTTTCCCGATACCGTCGTGGGCACGGACTCCCACACCACGATGATCAACGGCATCGGCGTTCTCGGCTGGGGCGTGGGCGGCATCGAGGCCGAAGCCGCCATGCTGGGCCAGCCCTACTCGATGCTGATTCCCGACGTGGTGGGCTTCCGCCTCGCGGGCGATCTGAGAGAAGGCGCCACGGCGACCGACCTCGTGCTCGTGGTCGTGCAGATGCTGAGAGAAAAGGGCGTGGTGGGCAAGTTCGTCGAGTTCTACGGCCCCGGTCTGGACAATCTGCCGCTGGCCGATCGCGCGACGCTCGCCAACATGGCGCCCGAATACGGCGCCACCTGCGGCATCTTCCCCATCGACAACGAAACGCTCAAATACATGGAGCTCACGAGCAGGCCGGCGGAGCAGATTGCGCTGGTGGAGGCCTACGCCAAGGCGCAGGGCATGTTCCGCGAGGCGGATTCTCCCGAGGCCGTCTACACCGACACGCTGGAACTCGACCTGGGCGACGTCGTCCCCAGCATATCGGGTCCCAAGCGGCCTCAAGATCGCATCGTCCTCACGGACGCCAGCGCCACCTTCGAGCGCGAACTCGACAAGATGCTCACCGAACTCGGCGGCGGCGATGGCGGAGGCACGGCCGTGGCGCCCGCTGCGGTTACAGTGAGGGACGGCGCGAAGACGTATGAGATAACGCACGGCGCGGTCGTCATCGCGGCGATAACGAGCTGCACCAACACCTCGAACCCCACCGTCATGCTGGGCGCGGGTCTGGTGGCGAAAAAAGCCGCCGAACGCGGGCTCAAGGCGAAGCCCTGGGTCAAGACCTCGCTCGCACCGGGCTCGATGGTGGTCACTGAATACTTGAAGAGCGCAGGCCTCACGCCCTATCTCGAACAACTCGGCTTCCACAACGTGGGCTATGGCTGCACCACCTGCATCGGAAACTCAGGGCCTCTGCCCGCGCATATCTCGCAAGCCGTGGCCGAGGGCGACCTGGTCGCCTGCTCGGTGCTATCGGGCAACCGGAACTTCGAGGGCCGCGTACACGCCGAGGTGCGCATGAACTTCCTGGCCTCGCCGCCACTGGTGGTGGCCTACGCCATCGCCGGGCGCATGGACCTGGACATCACGCGAGACCCCCTGGGCGAGGACCAGGAAGGGAACCCCGTATACTTGAGAGACATCTGGCCCACGCAGAGTGAGCTTCAGGACGTGGTGATGAACCACGTGAAGGCGGACATGTTCCAGAAAAGCTATAGCGACGTGTTCCGGGGCGATCTGCGCTGGCAGGGCATCCCCACGCCCGAGGGCGGTCTTTTCGATTGGGAAGACATGTCCACCTACATCAGGAAAGCGCCTTATTTCGACGGCATGAAGGCGGAGCCCGAACCGGTCGAGGACATCGCAGGCGCGCGCTGCCTGGCGCTTCTGGGCGATTCGGTGACGACGGACCACATCTCGCCCGCCGGCTCCATCAAGCGAGACAGCCCGGGCGGCCATTTCCTCGTGATGAACGACGTGCTGCCCGACAATTTCAACTCGTACGGCTCCCGCCGCGGGAACCATGAGGTGATGATGCGCGGCACCTTCTCGAACGTGCGCCTGCGCAACCGCGCGGCCCCGGGCACCGAGGGCGGCTTCACCACCTATTTCCCGACGAACGAGGTCATGCCCATCTACGACGCGGCGATGCAGTACCAGGAGGCGGGGGTTCCCCTCGTCGTCCTGGGCGGCAAGGAATACGGTACGGGCTCCTCGCGCGACTGGGCCGCCAAGGGGTCGAGCCTGCTCGGCATCCGCGCCGTCATCGCCGAGAGCTTCGAGCGCATCCACCGCTCGAACCTGGTGGGGATGGGCGTGCTGCCGCTCCAGTTCAAGCCGGGCGATTCGGCGGAGGGCTTGGGGCTGACGGGCCGCGAGACCTTCGACATCGAGGGTGTGGAGCAGGGCGAAGCGAAGCAGGTTCGCGTCACCGCCACGCCGGAGAGCGGCGGTGCGCCGATCGTTTTCGATGCGGTCGTGCGGATCGACACGCCCAACGAGGTGGCCTACTACCAGCACGGCGGCATCCTGCAGTATGTCCTGCGGCAGCTCCTGAAGAGCGGTGGGAATTAGGGGAGGGGATGACCCTTTTTGGGTTGTCCGCTTTTTTGAAATTGTTTCGTCGGTTTTGTAGGGACAGGTCGCGACCTGTCCCTACAGATGAGCCTGATTTGCCGGGTTTTCCTCATCCAGCGCCCATTGAAGCGGGTTGTTCCGAATATATTCGCGGATACTGTTTAGATCGTCTTCGTTTCGGATGACATGGTCGTAGAATGACCGTTGCCAGATGCGTTTCTCGAATGGCGGGAAACGTCCGGATTTCACCTCGTTGATGTATTCATTCGTGGTCATCGTCTTAAACCATTGAATGATTTCCTGTAGGGGCGGACCTGTGTGTCCGCCCTGGTGATTTTTTTCTTGTCGTTGTAGTTCCCCCTGTGGATATTCGTCCGATAACCGTTCTTCGCGTTGCGGGCGGACACACAGGTCCGCCCCTACGATTGCAACGATGCTGTGAATGTGATTCGGCATGAGGACAAATTCATCCAATACGAGATGCGGAAATTTGTTCTCAGTCTCGTTCCACCAACGGGCGGCCATCTTCCCCGCTTCGCTCAAAACCATCTCACCCTGGATGATTTCACCGAACAGACATTGCCTGGCCTGCGCGCAAATCGTGACGAAATAACATCCCTCTTGGGAATAATCATAATCCTCCAACCGATATGAATTTCGTCTCATTTGGTTCACGTTCATAATTCATGCTCTAGGGGATACATAGGTATGCTCTACAGGTTTACCAAGCGCAATCACTTCCTCACGAAACAACTTCCACGAACCTCCCCCAGAGGTATTCCGCGTCTTCATCAGTGAGCGGGTCGGGCGAGAGGAAGATTCCCGTATCGCCGGTTACGCCGATCTGCACACGCACCTCACATTCCCACAACGCATCGACAATCTCATCGCGTGATTTTCCGGTTGCTTCCTCGTCGATTTCGATCACGACTTCCGGCAAATCCTGCCCCAGCGAGTTGGGGCGCCTGATGCGGGGCGAGAGTCCCTTCATCCCGGCTGTGCGCTCCATGAAGAATTCACACCATTTCTCGTTGTGGGCGCATTGCTCCGCCTCGCCGCCGTCCAGGTAATGTTCGAGCGCCGCGAGCAGGCCCACGATGTCGTCGCGCCCCGCCTTCATGGGCTGGCCGATCGAATATTTGGGGCTTCCCATCATGGCGCAGGCTTCGATGATTTCCTCTTTACCGAGAATGATGCCCGTATTCTGAGGCCCGCCGATGCTCTTCCCCCCGCTGAAGATGGCGGCGTCGGCCCCCATCTCCTTCGTGTAGCGCCAAAGGTTGGAGGAGGGGGGAAGCTGCGCCGCGGCGTCCACGATTACGGGCACGTTCCTTTCGTGCGCGATCTCGATGATGGTTTCGAGCGTCAGGATGTTTTTGCCCGCATAGCGGCCCGGGAAATAGAAGACGCCCGCCGTTTTCTCCCCGATGGCCTCTTCGAGCTCCCAGGGATGGGTCTGGCGGTGTGAGCCGATCTCCACGAGCCGCGCTCCCGCCTGACGGATGTTGATGTCGTAGTGGTTTCTCTGGAAGCGGTGGATCACGATTTCGTTCTTGAGACCGTCTGTGAACGGCAGCTTGTCCATCAAGGCCGGGCTTCCGCCCGTGATGCAGGCGGCCGCGCACAGCACGAGGCCTGCGGCGGAACCGCTCGTGACGTAGGCAGCTTCGTTTTGCGTCATCCCGGCGACCCGTGCGCCCGCTTTCGCGTGGAGTTCGTTCATGTCCACCTGGGCGGCGTTCGCCTCCTGCATGGCGGCCCATACCTCGGGCCTCAGTCCCGAGCCGCCGAAGACGGTCTGGCGGGTGCGCGCGCTGATGACGCGGCGGATTCCGAGGTCAGTCAGGAATTTTGGGTTTTGCGCGGATTCGTTAATCGTCTTGCTCCTTAGCCAAGGGTGGAATACTGCAGCGTTGCGCCTCCGAGGACGTTCCAGGAGGCGTCGTCATCCGTCATTCCGTACAGGGAAAGGGTATGAAAGCCCTCTTCATCGCGGGAGAAGCGCCTCTCGACATCGAGCCTGAAGACCTGCGACGCCTCGCTCGGCGTGAGTTCCAATTCGGCCGATTCCGGCGGTGTGCCGTCCAAGCCTATTCCCAAAAGAAGCGGCGAGGCGGCCCCCTCGCTCCTCACACGGCCCTCGATTTCGAGATGCGCCTCCTCCCCGCCCCATACGAGGAAAGAGACGCTCATATCGGACGACACTTCTCGCCACCCGCCTGCGGTGATTGCCGCATCCGCGCGCAGCCTCTGCCGCCATTCGACCCGCTTTCTGTTGTGATGGCTCAGGACGAGCGTCCTGTGCTCCGGCCTGTCCGCCCAGTGGTAGTGCCTGGGCCTGCTCTCGTAGGGCCTTCCCATGCCGACGAGAAGAGCGGAGGGGTCGCCGCGCATCACCTCTTCATCGCCTGCGGTTTCATGCCCCGTCGTCGAGGCGACCAGCTTCACGCGCTCTCTGCGCTCATCCCACCTCGCATAGACGTACTGCACCGTATCGACGGGAGGCCGCGAGGCCACGTTGGGCGGAGTTTCTTGCAGGGTTCGCCGCCGCCCGCCGATACGTATTTCCCCGCCGCCGTGGCGCACGAGTTCGAGCTGGTGAAAGCCCCGGTATTCGAGACGGCACGGCTGGGACATGGAGTCTTCTCCATTCGATGCGCGTTTGGCATTGTTCGATGCGCCCATCATATCACGATGTGTCGGGACTCGTGATCGTGTATCATGGCGCCGCTCCGCCGCCCGGCGGCGTCTTCTATTTCTGTGACAGGAGTTTCGAAATGCGTATCGTGACCACACTACCGATGGACGATCTGAAAAAAGCGGGCGCAGCCGCACGGGCACTGGAAGCGGCCGGCTATGACGGCGTGATGAGCATGGAAAACGCGCACCACCCGTTCCTGCCCCTGGCGGTGGCGGCGGTGGAAACTGAGCGCGTGGAGCTTTTGACCGCCGTGGCCATCGCCTTCCCGAGAAGTCCGATGGTGTGCGCGAACGCAAGCTGGGATTTACAAGTCGCCTCGAACGGGCGCTTCGTCCTGGGACTCGGGCCCCAGATCCGTGCGCACAACGTGCGGCGTTTCAGCGTGCCCTGGACGAAACCCGCAGCGAGGATGCGCGAATACGTGGAATCGCTTCGCGCGATATGGCGCGCCTGGCGGAGCGGGGAAAAACTCGATTACCAGGGCGAGCACTACCAGTTCAGCCTCATGACGCCCGCCTTCACGCCGCCCTCTGGAGGCCAGCCCATGGCGCCCGTCACCATCGCGGCGGTAGGGCCGGGTATGCTGAAAGTGGCGGGAAGCCGCTGTGACGGCGTGCGTCTGCATCCTTTCTGCTCGAGCAGGTATTTCGAGGAATTCTGCCTGCCGAAGCTCACGGAAGGGTTCGGGGAGAACGGGATTACGCGCGAGAATTTCGAGATCACGGGCGGGGGCTACATCGTCACCGGAGCGGATGAGGAAGCCTTGAGGCGCGGGATGGATGAGGTCAAGGTGCGCCTCGGCTTTTACGGATCGACGCCCGATTACTGGCCCGTGCTCGAGATGCACGGCTACGGCGATCTGGGCCGGAAATTGAGACAGATGACGCGCGAGGGAAAATGGGGCGAGCTGGCGGGCGAGATTCCGGACGACCTTGTCCACCTTTTCGCCGCCGTGGGCGTACATGCGGAGGTCAAAGATGCGATTGAGGCGCGCTTTGCGAACGGCGTCGATACCCTCTACGCGGGAATGCTCCCCACGGCGGACAGGGACCTGCCGCCCGATCTGATACAGGACATCCAGACGATACCGGTGGCGTTTACGGGCTACGCGGAGAGGTAGGGGGTAGAAGAAGTTCGTCCACTGTGCATGAATTGCAGCATGGGATGACAGAATAATGAAGACGGGTTATTTTTGTGGGCAGCTATCGAAAAATCTTTAGGATGAGATGCAACGGATATGATGGTCAGGCAGATCCGGATGGGAGTTTCACTTGACGAAAACGTATTCTGATAGTGAGATTGAGGCACTTATCGCCGAACGGAAACCCCTTCCATCTAAGTGGCGTGACCGAACACTGCTTCGTCAAAAACGGGGTCACGAGGAGCAGGAACTTGATCTCATCGGCGATGAGGGCAACGAGTTTCGTATCATTCTCCGGCGGAGTAGAGTGAACGTTCTCGATTTCTCGGTTATTCTGGCGGTGCGTGTAGAACAATCGAATCGTTTCTTTCGATTGCGAAGATACAACGGCAAGAGTCATGGACACAGGAATCAGATTGAAAACAATAGCTTTTACGGATTCCACATTCATGTGGCCACGGAACGATATCAGGAAATTGGAACTCGGGAGGACACATACGCGGAATTGACTGACAGGTATGGAGATTATGAAGGCGCGCTTCGTTGCTTCATGGAAGACTTGAACTTCGAAGCTCCAGCGGAAGATCAACTCGGTCTCCCATTTGAGGTGTAGACATGTCTGTCACCAATATTGAACGGGACTTCCACGAAAAAGTGTCTCAAGAGGTGCGGCTCTCCTCGGAAGGTATTGAGCGATTTCGCGTAGTTACGCCATTTTTATTCGAGGACGGGGATCATCTTGCGGTTGTTTTGAAACGGGAAGATTCAACATGGTTGTTGTCGGACGAGGCGCACACCTTCATGCGTCTCACCTACGATCTTGATGAAACCGACCTACAGAGAGGCACACGTCAGAAAATCATAGCAAACACTCTCTCAGCATTTAGGATCGAAGATCGCGACGGAGAACTTGTTCTTCCCGTACCCGATGAACAATATGGGAACGCGCTTTTCTCTTTTGTTCAAGGGATTCTCAAAATCGCCGATGTGTCTTACTTGTCACGCGAGAGAGTTCGTTCCACGTTTAACGACGACTTCCAACTTTTTCTCTTCGAATCAATACCTGAGGTGCGGAGAAGTTTTAATTGGTTTGATTCAGTACGCGATCCGGAAGGTAGATATAGCGTAGATTGTCGCGTCAATGGTATGGATCGCCCTCTTTTTATTCACGCGTTATCTAGTGATGGTAAAGTCCGCGACGCTACGATCACTTTGCTCCAATTCGAGAAATGGGGACTATCCTTCCGTTCTCTTGCGATTTTCGAAGATCAGGAATCGATCAATCGCAAGGTGTTGGCGCGCTTCAGCGATGTTTGTGAGAATCAATTTTCGAGTCTCACCGCTAATCGAGATAGGATATCGCGCTTTCTAGAGGACTGTCTCTCCTAAATTAAGTTCCCCCTCACGCTCTCGGCCCGATCATGTTCTCGGGTTTTACGGCCGCATCGAATTCCTCGCCGGTGAGGAGGTCCAGCGCAATCGCCGCGTCGCGCAGCGTGCCGCCGTCCGAGAACGCCTTTTTCGCCACCTTGGCCGCGTTGTCGTATCCGATTACGGGGTTCAGCGCCGTCACCAGCATGAGCGAGTTCTGGAGATAAGACTCTATCGCGGGCCGGTTGGGCTCGATTCCCACAGCGCAATGCTCGTTGAACGATACGCTCGCATCGGCCAGCAGCCTAACCGAGTTCAGGAGGTTGAAGATCATCACGGGCTTGAACACGTTGAGCTCGAAATGCCCCGTCGCGCCGCCCACGTTCACCGCCACGTCGTTGCCCATCACCTGGGCGCACACCATCGTCATCGCCTCGCTCTGGGTGGGGTTCACCTTGCCGGGCATGATGGAGCTTCCGGGTTCATTCTCGGGGATGAAAAGCTCGCCCACGCCGCACCGGGGGCCGGACGCCAGCATACGGATGTCGTTCGCGATTTTCATCAGCGACGCCGCCAGGGTCTTCACCGCCCCGCTCGCGAATACGACCGCATCGTGCGCGGCGAGGGCCTCGAACTTGTTCGGCGCGCTTCTGAAGGGAAGCCCCGTCATATCGGCGATTCTGGCGGCGGCCTTGTCCGCGAAGTCGGGATGCGTGTTCAGGCCCGTTCCCACCGCCGTGCCGCCGAGCGCCAGTTCATAAATCCCGTCCAGCGACATCTCTACGCGCGCGAGGCCGTTTTCGAGTTGCTGCGCGTAGCCAGAGAATTCCTGGCCCAACGTCAGGGGAACGGCGTCCATCAGGTGCGTGCGGCCGATTTTGATGATCGAATCGAACGCTTCGGCTTTCGCCGCGAGCGTAGTCTTAAGCGCTTCCACGGCGGGGATGAGCTTCTTCGTCATCTGCTCGCCCGCTGCGATGTGCATCGCCGTCGGAAAGGTGTCGTTAGAGGACTGCGCCTTGTTCACGTCGTCGTTGGGGTGGATCGGGTCCTTGGAACCCATCTCGCCGCCCGTGATTTCGATGGCGCGGTTGGCGATTACCTCATTCGCGTTCATGTTCGTCTGCGTCCCACTGCCGGTCTGCCAGACGACGAGGGGGAAATGCTCGTCCAGATCGCCCGCGATCACCTCATCCGCCGCCTGGGTGATGAGCGCGGTCTTCTCCGGCTCCAGGATTCCCAGTTCCTCGTTCGTCACCGCGGCGGCTTTTTTCAGAATCCCTAAAGCGCGGATGATCTCCCTCGGGAAGCGGTCGCCGCCGATTTTGAAGTGAACGAGCGAACGCGCTGTCTGCGCGCCGTAGTATTTGTCCTCGGGCACCTCAATCTCGCCCATGCTGTCGGTTTCGATTCGGTACGACATGCTGCCTCCTGCGGATGCGTTGTAAATGTATTGGGGTTCTATGGTCTCATCGGCGTTTTCGCCGTTTCGTGTTAGGTGATTTCCGGGACGCGCCTCACCACGTAAGCACGATGCGGCCCACCGGGTCGCCCGCGCGCAGGGCGGCCAGCGCGTCGTTGGCGTCCGGCATCGGGGCTTCCTCCGTGATGACGGCGCGCACGCGGCCATCGTTCACCAGGCTCGCGGCGTCGCTCACGTCGCGCACCGTGTGGTTGTGCGACGCGATGATCTGGATCCACTTGGTGATGAGCTGCGCGGGTTCGATCTCCATTTTCTGGCCGAAGACGTAGCCCAGGACGATGAGGCGTCCGCCGGGCCGGAGCAGGTCGAGACACTGCTGGAGAACGGGCGGCACGGCGGCTCCGCCGACGATCTCAAGCGCGATATCCGCACCGAAACCGTCCGTGATGTCCATCACGGCCTTGACCGGGTCGGTCTCCATCGCGTTCACCGTCTCGAACGCGCCGAGTTCGCGCGCCTTGGCGAGTTTCTCCTCCTTCACGTCCACGGCGATGATGTTCACCCCCAGGTGGCGGAGGAGTTGCAGGGCGTGCAGCCCCAGGCCCCCGACCCCGAAGATGACGGCGCACTCGCCGAGTTCGGGCCGGGCCATGCGGATGGCGTGCAGCGGGGAGCCGAGTGTCCCGCCGATGAGGGAGGCCGCCGCCAGAGATACGTTTTCGCCGATTTTGACGAGGTTCCGCTCCGACGCCGCGACGAGTTGGCCGAAGCCGCCGTCTATCTCGATCCCTAAGCGTCCGGGCGAGTTCAGGCACATCTCCTCATGGCCCAGGCGGCACATGCGGCAGCGCCCGCAGGTCTGCTTGCTCACGACGACCACGCGATCGCCCGGGGCGACGGAATCGACTTCTGCGCCCACTTCGAGCACGACGCCTGAATTCTCATGGCCGAGCATCAGGGGCGTGGGGGCCGATTTGACGTTTCCGTCCACTATCTTCAAGTCTGTCGCGCACAGGCCGTTCGCCTTTGATTCCACGAGCACCTGGCGGGGGCCGATCTTGGGTTCGGGCGCTTCCTCATAAGCGAGGGGCTGGCCGAATTGCTTGAGGATCATGGCCTTCATGGGCGGTTCCTCCGTTTCTCTTGATGAGGGACAAAACCTGCGGCGATTCTAGCAGGCCCGCCAAGGGGATGCCAGATGGGGGTGGGGAATTCAGGGGGGGGGCTAGCGTAGGCAGGGGTCGAGCGATTTCGCATTTATAATCACTCCCCCCTTGAGGGGGAGTCAGTGAGCTGAGGGCTAAGCCCGAAAGTGAACTGGTGGGGGGTATAATTCGGAATGGCGCTAAAACGCGATTTGCCCCCCACCGAATCAACCTTCGCCAGAGGCTCGGCTTCTTCGTCGGCTTTCCCCTCGGGAAGCCGACCCTCAAGGGGGGAGTAATTATTTTCGAGCGGAAGATTTGCATTCCGTAGGGACAACCCCCTGTGGTTGTCCTTCGTGAGGACAGGCACGGCGGCCTGTCCCTACACACACCCCCCTACATCCCCAGCCCGCCGTCGATTCGGAGCACGATGCCGGTCACGTAGCTCGCCTCGTCCGACGCCAGGAAGACGAACCCCGCCGCCATCTCCTCGGGTTCTCCCCACCTGCCCAGGCAGATGCGCTCCAGGTATTTCGACTCGAATCGCTCATCCGTGCGGATCGTCTCCGTCATCGGGGTGATGGCCGCGGGCGAGACGCAGTTCACGGTGATATTGTGTCGTCCCAGTTCGCGGGCCGCGCTCTGCGTCGCGCCGACGATGCCCATCTTGGCCGAGGAGTAGTTGATCTGGCCGATGGTGCCGCGGAGCCCCGCGCCGGAGGTCACGTTGATGATGCGGCCTTCCTTCCGGGGGATCATGCGCTTGGCCGCCGCGTGGATGCCTGTCCAGGTGCCCTTCAAGTGGACTGCGATCACGGAGTCCCACTGCTCTTCACTCATTTTGTGGAGCATGGCCGCGCGCACGATGCCTGCGTTGTTCACCATGACGTTGATGGGTCCATGCGCCGCCTCAGACGCGTCGAGAGCGCCCTCGACCTCATCAAGCTTGCTCACGTCGGCCTTGTGGAATAGCGCCTCGCCGCCTGCCTCTCTTATCAGGCGCGCCGTCTCCTCGCCCCCCTCCTCGTTCATGTCGACGACGAGCACCTTCGCACCCTCCTCGGCGAAGCGCCGGCACACCGAGCGTCCGATGCCCTGCGCAGCACCCGTGACGAGGGCGTTCTTGTCTTTCAGTCTCATGGAATTCCTCTCTTTCTTGTGGATTCAGTCCAGCCAGGCCTGCGCCTCACCCGTGGTGACGACACGGCCGCTGGAGTCGACCGCTTCGATCTCGCAGGTGGCGTAAGATCGGCTCTGCTCTTCCGTGATATCGGTAATCACGCCCCGGCAGGTGATGACCTCGCCGAGCTTCACCATGCCCTGAAAGCGAACTTCCAGCCGCTTGTAGCTGCCCGCGCCGAATGTGTTCTCGACGAATTGCCCGAGAAAGCCCATCGAGAGCATCCCGTGGGCGATAACGCCGTCCAGGCCGCCCGCGCGCGCCGCCTCGTCGTCATAGTGGATCGAATTGTAATCCCCGCTTGCGCCCGCGTATTTCACGAGTTGTGTCCGCGAGACGGGATCTTTCACGAGTTCGGGGAGCGCGTCACCCTTTTGGTAGCTCATCGTCTCTCCTTCAGTTCCTGAATCGCCGGAGCGACACCCACTTGCCCCCGCCCACGCGGGAGCCGTCGCGCGCGTCGGTAAACTCGTATTCACGCTCGACGAACACGAGGTCGCCCGTGCGGCCCGATTTTTCGGTGATGTCCACGATGGTGAAGGAAACGTCCAGCTCATCGCCCGCGCGGATGGGCCGCTCCACCTCATAGACCTGTGAGGCGTGAAGCCCCACGTCGCCGAAACCAGGCGGCAGATCGGGATAGGCGTCCTTTGCCCTGAAGGTGGTGGGGAAAGTGGGCGGCGCAACCGCGTCGACTCCCCGGTAGGCGGGGTTCTCGTCGCCGATAGCGTCCGCGAATTTCTCAATCGCCCCTTGCTCTACCCTCAAGCGATAGGGGCCGTGCTTTCGTCCCACCAGGGCGCGTATTTCGGGCGTGATTCTCTTGCTCATGCGGGTCCTCTCGTCAGGTTGTCTTGATCCGAACGTCCACGGCGATGCAGCCCTCCGCCGTGGCGATGAGCGGGTTGATATCCATCTCGGCGATATCGTGTCTCAACTCCAGCGCCAGTCTCGAAATTTTAGCCATTATATCGGATATGTGCGGAATTTGAACTTTGGGCCCGCTCCGGAAACCATCGAAGATGGCGCGCGAGCGAAGGCCTGAGAGCGTGCTTTCGGCTTCTTTTGCGTGGAAAGGAGGCAGAAGCCGGGCCACGTCGTTGAGTACTTCCACGTACACGCCGCCCAGCCCCGCCGTCACGCACGGGCCGAACGTCTCATCCCGCGAGATGCCGACCAGTAGCTCCAGACCGCCTTCAATCATCTCCTGCACCAGAAGGCGCGCATCGTCCGCGAGTGCGAGCAGCCGCTCGGCACCGGTCAGCACTTCCTCGGCTGTATCGAGTCCCAGGATGACGCCGCCCGCCTCGGTCTTGTGTGCGAGGCTCTCCGATACGACCTTGAGCGCGACGGGGGTTTGATACGCCTCCCACGCCTTGCGTGCTTCTTCCGCCGTATCGACCAGAATTTCCCTTGGTCTCGGAATACCGTAGAGGTCCATGATTTCGGCGCAGATTTCAGGCGGCAGAAAACCATCGGCGGATGGGGGAGAACGCCTGATGCTTCGCCTGGCCGCCTCCTTCCGTGTACGGGTTTTGAGTAGGGGCTGGGAAGAAGCGGCCTCGCGCGCGTTTTTAAGCGACAATAGGGATTCCAGGCCGCGAATCGCCCGCGAGTAATCGCCGAATACGGGTACGGAGGCTTTTCTGAGTGCTTCTATCTGATCGCGCGGTCCCGTGAGCCAGGCGAAGGCGACGGGCACGGGTGAGGTTTCAAACAGCGCCTTCACCTCCGCCACTATCTGTTCCCCCACGTGGTGGTAGACGCCCATGAGGAATAGCAGCGCGTCCACGTTCTCATCGGATGCCACCGCTACTCCCGCCGTCTTGAGCGGTTGGCTCTCCGGTTGGCTGACCATCAGGGATACGAGGTCCACCGGATTGTCCTTGGGCGCGTAGTCGGGCAGGACGCCTGCGAGTTTTTCCTGTGTTTCTCCTGCGAGGATGGGGAGCTTAAGGTCCGCTTCGGTGCTTAAGTCCGCCGCGAGCGAGCCCAGCCCGCCCGAGAAGCTTAAGATCCCCACGCCGTTTCCCTGGATCGGCCTGCTGCGCGCGAGGAAGTCCGCAATCTCGATGAACTCGTCCATGGAGTCCAGCACCTGAATCCCGAATTGCGCGGCGAAGGCGTCGAAGACATCGCTCGAAGTCGTGATGGCGGCGGTATGGCTGCGCGCGGCGCGCGCGCCCTCTTCGGTCTTGCCGCCCTTGAGCAGGACGATGGGCTTTCCAATCTCGAGCGCGCGCCGGGCGACTTTCTTGAGCCGCTTGCCGTTGCGCACCGATTCCAGATACCCGCAAATGACGCGCGTGTGCGGGTCGTCGAGGAAGTAATCCACGCACTCCGCGAAATCCACGTCCACCTCGTTGCCGAGGCTGACGAGGCTGCTGATGCCCGAGCCGCTCTCCTGAAAGCCCGTGAGCATGCACGCCCCCATCGCCCCGCTCTGGGTGACGATGGCCACCGCCCCCGGAATGAGCGGGTCCTCATCGCGGATGGATATCGTGAACGTGGCCATGAGCTTCGAGCGCACGTGCACTACGCCCATGCAGTTGGGTCCTAAGACGCGCATTCCCGATTCGTCGCGCAACTCCAGGATTTTCTCCTGTAGCGCCACGCCTTCAGTGCCAGCTTCGGCGAAGCCGGACGTAATGACGGCGGCGGCCTTGACGCCTCGTCCCGCGCATTGTGTGAGGGCGGGGAGCACGTCCTCTCTCGGGGTGCAGATGAGAGCGAACTCGGGCGCTTCGGGCAGGGAGGCGACATCGGGGTAGCACTTAAGCCCCGCGATCACGTCCCGCCTCGGGTTGATGGGGTAGATGGGGCCGGGAAAGCCATATTGCATGGTCAACCGCAAGGGAATGCCGCCCAGGCGGTTCAAGTCGGAAGCCGCGCCCACCACCGCAAAGGATTTCGGGTGGAACAGGCTCGTAAGGGATTCGCGCGTGCTCATCTGGTGATGATCAGGCCAGGCGGCCGCCTGCAATCCCGATCGTAACGGCTGCGCCGTCCTGGTTTACAAGCGAAACGTCGAAGAGATAGCGCATCGCGCCCTCATCAGGCGATTTCTCCCTGAGCACAGCCATAAGCGTCAGAACGTCGCCCGGGAAGATGGGTTTCACGAAGGAAACATCGATCTCTCCACTCGTGATGAAGCCCATCCCCAGGTAATCGACCATGAGTTCGGTGATGAACGACACCGGGTGGCGGCCCGTCGCCAACGCGCGGGGGAGACCCGCCTTTCTGGCCACCTCATCGTCCGTGTGGATGTTCTTCGTATCCACGCCGCCGGTGACGTAGCGGTTGAATTTGAGGATGTCCTCCCAATCCACCTTGTGCGTCCGCTCGGGCAGAGTGTCGCCGATATTCATATTTTCGATTTCTGCGCGTGTATTAGCCATCTTTCCCGTGCTTTCTCGTGAGGCTCAATACGGATGTGTGCGAGGAAGTGAGCAGCAACTCTCCCGTCTCGTTCGTGACGGAGAGCTCGCTCACGATCCAGCCCTTCTCTCGCTTTACGTACAGGTCCTTCACCGTGACCTTCTGGTTCACCGTCTCGCCGACCCGCACGGGCCTGTGGAAGCGGTAGCCGAGCTTGGCGTGGATGGTGCCAAATCGCTTGTAGTTCTCATCATAAATGGCGAGCAGGTCGTTGATGAAGATCATCGGCGGCGCGATGGGACCGCCCGCGGGGGAATCGCCCTGGTACCATTCCCGCTTAGCGCCCACGGCGTCGCAGTGCGCGTCCACCTTCTCCTGCGTCACCAAGACGCTGCGCTCGCCGATAGTCATGCCGACTTCCAAATTCTCCCAGACGAAATCGGGTTTTTCGCTCATCAAACATGCTCCCCTTTCTCGCCCTTCTCTGGCCCCGGGAAACTCTCGGGCCACCCCGCCACGACATCGGCGAGGTAGTTCTTGAGATTCTCGGGGTCCTGCCTGCGTCCGATGGTGATGCCCGAAATCGTTTTCGGCTCATCGAGCGGAATGCGCAGGGCGTCCTGGAAGCGGTTTCTCATGTTGAAATAGGTGATGACCATGGTGAGTTCCACGAATTCTTGGTCATCGAAGTGACGCCGCACCTCCTCGAAAACATCGTCGCGCGTCTTGGCGGTGTTCTTCGTCACGTGCTCCGCCCACAGGACGGCTGCCTTTTCCCTTGGGGTCATCGTTTCGGAATCCATATAGGCGTCCGAGCAGATTTCCTGCACCTGCTCTTCGGTGACTCCGGCGTCTCGACCGAGCGCCGTGTTGTGCCCGAGTCAGTAGTCGCACCCGTTCAGATGGCTCGTCTTGATGACGGCGATTTCCTTGATCTTGGTGGACAGCACCGTACCCAGCCCCTCACGCATGAGGGTGACGGTGAGCGGCAGGATGACCTTGGCGACGTGAGGCTGGTAGGCCATGACGGCGAAGGAGTTCGCCACGCGGCCGAGCATCTTCGTCACGCCTTCGAATAGTTTCGCGGCCTCGCCTTCGGCTTCGTCGACCTGGATAGGTTTTATATAATTCATTCTTGCGCCTCCTTGCTCACTCTACCGGCGGCCAGATGCGCTTGCCGCGCGTCGGCGAGCCGGGCGTGTGGAGCAGGCGCTGGCACACGTGGTACGACCAGTCGTTCTCGCCCGGGAAGAGCTTGTCCGCGCGCGGGAAGTGCTCGAGGACTTTCTCAAGCGAAACAAACTCATAAAAAATGCTGTGTTTCGCCCATCCCGCCACCGAGACCAGCTTGCGCGTGCCCACGCAGCCGCGCATGTACTTCATCGCGGGCAGGCGGTCCTGCGCATACCAGGAACTCAGGTCGAAATCATCCTCGGGCGTGAAGCAGTTGAACGTGCCCATCTGGACTATCGGCGCGGGCACGCCGCCGAGAGCTCGGGTGTCGGCGGCGGGGCCGTTCACCCGGTCGACTTCGGTGAATATGCCCGTGCGCTCGCCGATTCGCTTGGCGATCATCGCCTTCGTCCCATCGGAATAGGTTTCCGCAAGCTGCGCAGGGTTGGGACTCAGGAATACCTCCGCGCTCGTGCCTCCAAACAGCAATAGAAATTCGGTGCCGTTTGGAATCGAGGGGTCGTCCGTGTAGGCCAGGTGGTCTTTTTTCTTCGATTTGGGCGATTCCCTGTCCACGAGCTCGTAGTGCGCCGCCCACAAGTAGCCGGGGCGTTTGAGCGCGTCTTTGATGTGGGTGTGGTGCAGCCAGTCGTTGTACTCGGCCTCTTCTTCTTTCGGCAGGTCATACCAGGTCGCCCAGATGCTTCTGTCCATGTGTTGTGTCCCCCAGGGGTATCGAAAAAAAGCTTAAGCCTTCCGCTCCTCAAGGACGGCGCGGAGGCATTTGATGCCCATCATCAGCGAGGGACCGCCGGCTGGAAAGATCAGGCATTGCACGGCCTCGAATATCTCATCTTCGCTCGCGCCCAGGTCCAGCGCGCGGTGGATGTGGTTTTTGACGTAAGTCTCCACCTCCGTGCCGGGGAGGCGCACGCAAAGGGCGGTGATGATGATGAGCTCGCGCATCTTTTCAGACAGCGCGCCCTCGCGCTTGATAACGTGGTTATAGAGCGCGCTTTGGCGCACATGGTATTCGGGGTCTTTGTTGATGTAGAACTCCTGCTCGGGCAGCACCCAGCCGCGGTCGGCGACGGTCTTCTCGATCAGGACCTTCTTCTCGGCGTCGTCCATGTTCGGTCTCCATCGTGGTGATGCGTGAGCGGGCTGGCCTTCAGGCGCTCGAACCGGCCTCCCCCGTCTACGGGCGGGCTCCTTGCCCGCAAAAACGCCCGGCTTCAAATGCTATCGACCGGGCGTTCCTGTGAGAAACACTATGAAACCCGAACGGATTCGGGGTGGTTTGTAGTGTGCCGCCAGGGACTCGAACCCTGGACCTACGGATTAAAAGTCCGTTGCTCTACCAGCTGAGCTAGCGGCACAAGGAGAAAAGAGGTTTACGATGCGTCGGCTCGTAAGTCAAGCCTACAAACCAGATCGAGACAGCGGCGGATCCCGGGTTCGGGCCGCCCGGCCTTCTTTACGCTTGACGAAGGCGGGGGCGGTGTGTTCAATACCACCCTCATGGGGAACGCGGAACCTCACCAGGGTTGCATGCTCCTTCTTGCCGACGTAGCTCAGACAGGTAGAGCAGCTGATTCGTAATCAGCAGGTCACCGGTTCAAGTCCGGTCGTCGGCTCCATCAATAATCTTTTCCGGTTACTCCATCCGAGGTGTTTCATGGCGAAACGAAATAGCGTGGGCGTCATCGGCCTGGGACGCATGGGGAATCCCGTGGCGCAGCGGTTCATCGGGGCGAAGATGCCCTTGATGCTCTGGGACGTCTCAGAGGAAAGGCGGAAACCGTTCGAGGAAACAGAGGGCGTCACGGTCGCTACGCCCCGTGAAATAGGGGAATCTTGTGCGGTCGTCTTCTTCGTCGTTCCGTCATCGGACGAAATCGCGGCGTGCTTCCGGGGGAAATACGGACTGCTCAAAAACCCGAGGAAAGGCCTCGTCGTCTACGACCTCACGACTTCGGACCCGGCGAAGACCAAGCGCCTCGCCAAGCGAGCCGAGCACGCCGGACTGGGCTATCTCGACGCCGGCATGAGCGGCGGCCCCGGCAACATCCTGGAAGGCAAGCTGACGCTCATGATCGGAGGAGACGAGAAACTCTTAAAGCGCACGAGGAAATACCTCAAACCTTTCGTGGATCACACCTTCCATCTGGGCGCGCTGGGTTCGGGCCACACGATGAAGCTCATCCACAACATGGTGCTCCACACGACGTTCCTGGCCACTTGCGAGGGGGCGCGCCTCGTCGAGCGCCTCGGGATGCGCGTCGAGGACATGATCGACATCTTCAACGCATCGACGGCGTACAGCTACGCGACCCGGCATCGTTTTCCGAACAACATCCTCTCGGGCACGTGGAACGGCCAGGCGCGCATCTACAACCTGCAAAAAGACGTCGGCCTCGCCGTCGGGATCGGGCGAAAACGCGGCGCGGACATCGAGTTGGCCGAGCATACGCTCTCGTTTTTGAGAAAGGCCGTAGAGCGCGGGATGATAGAGGAGGACCTGACGCTTCTCTACCGCGATTTCGACCAGATCCAGAAGATGGACGCGCCGGAATAGGCGATACTCGAGTGGATGCCGCTCAGGATGAGATTTGACGGGGGCCGATCCCTGAAAGTAGAATACGCGCTCTTGAGAACCAGGGCCAAAATCTTTAAGTTTGCGCAAAAATGTAAAGTTTTCCGGCAAGGTCTCGTTCGTCGCCTTCCATGCGAGCAGGCCTGATTTTAATGATTTTCGGGGCCGCGGCCCCGGTAGTTTGATTTTGACCACCTGAATCGGAACATTCCATTCCCATCAAGGAGAAAACGAAATGGCATTCGAACTTCCCGCTCTCGATTATGACTACAGCGCTCTCGAGCCGCACATCGACGCGCGCACGATGGAGATTCACCACACCAAGCACCACAACACCTACCTCACGAACCTGAACAACGCCATCGCCGGCACGGACCTGGAAGGCAAGAGCATCGAGGACATTCTCGGCAACCTCTCGCCGGATCAGGGCGGCCTGAACTTCAACGGCGGCGGCTACGACAACCACTGCATCTTCTGGAAGAACATGAGCCCCAGCGGCGGCGGCGAGCCGAGCGGCGATCTGGCGGCGGCCATCGGCGATTTCGAGGCTTTCAAGGCTGACTTCTCGACCAAGGCGGTGACCGTGCAGGGAAGCGGCTGGGCGTGGCTGTGCACGAAGCAGGGTTCCGGCAGCGTCGAGATCAAGCAGATGCCCAACCAGACGAGCGTACGCACCGAGGGCTACGTGCCGCTTCTCGGCGTGGACGTGTGGGAACACGCCTATTACCTCAACTATCAGAACCGCCGTCCCGACTACGTCGCCGCATGGTGGAACGTGGTGAACTGGGACGACGTCGCCGCGCGCTTCGCGGCCGCTAAATAAGGGGGCGATATCATGGCTTTGAGCGTTGGTGATGCAGCGCCAGATTTTGAACTGCCGAGAACCCTCGCCGAGGGCGATACGGTCAAGCTGAGCGATTTTCGCGGAAAGAAAAACGTTCTGCTTTGCTTCTATCCGTTCGATTTTTCCTCCGTGTGCAGCGAGCAACTGCCCGCTTATCAGGCGGAGAAGGCGAAGTTCGATGCCGCCGACTGTGAGGTCATCGGCATCAGCGTGGACAGCCCGTTCGCGCACGCCGCCTGGGCCGAGAAATACGGCATCGAATTCCCGTTGCTGAGCGATTTTTTCGGCAAGGGAACGTGCGCGGCCTACGGTTTTCTGAACGACAAGGGGTTCAGCAACCGCGCGGTGGTTCTCGTCAACAAGGACGGGAACGTCGCCTATATGGAAGTGACAGCCGCTCCTCCCGAGAAGCCGGACGACGATAAGCTCTTCGCGGCGGTCGAGGGTCTGGGCTAGGCCTGTTTTGGAGTTCGTGTTTCTGGGCGCGGGGTGGACATGCCCCGCGCCCGTTTTTTTACGTCTCGCATACTGCCGGCGTCCACCTGAGGGAGCAGGGAAGTGGTGAACGGGTTGTCAGCCGTCATCGATGGCATCGTCTCCGAGGAAGTGAGCATATCCATCGAGCTCTATCCGCCCAAGGGGCGCAAGGCGGTGGAGCGCACCCTGCGCGAGGTGGCGGCCATACATGACGCGATGGACGTCGCCTTCATCTCGGTGACATACGGAGCGGGCGGCTCCACGCAGGAGGGCACGCTCGAACTCGTGCTGGAGTTGGCCCGCCGCTATCCGCGCCGCGTGGTGGCGCACCTCACCTGCGTGGGCGCGAACGAGGCGGAAATCTCGCGCCTGATGGAGGAGTACCAGGATAACCGGGTGCGCGACATCCTCGCGCTTCGTGGAGACATCCCCGAGGGCATGACGCGTGAAGAGGCCGTGGCCGGCGGATTCCGCTACGCCGCCGATCTCGTGCGCTGGCTCTGTAAATTCGACGGACTCCACTCCATCGGCGTGGCGTGTTATCCCGAGGGCCACCCCGAAACGCCCGATAAAGCCAAGGATATGGATCACTTCGTCCGCAAGGTCGATGAAGGGGCCGCCTACGCGGTTTCGCAGTTTTTCTTTGAAGCGCACGTCTGGGAGCGGTTCAGGGAGCAGATGGCGATGCGGAGCGTGGGGATTCCCCTGTCGCCCGGCATTCTGCCCGTGCGCGACCTGGGCCAGGTACAGCGTTTCGCGAAAAAATGCGGGGCGAGCGTACCGAGAAGCGTCGTCGATGCGTTGGCGCCCTACGAGAATGACCCCGAGGCCTTTCAGGAAAGTGCGGCCGACCTGGCGGCGTTCCAGATTTGGGAGTTGATGGAACTGGGCGTCAGTCATTTCCACGTCTACGCGCTCAACCGCTCGGACATCGTCCTGCGCATCGCGGACAGGCTGGGCTGGCGCAGGTAGGTTTTGGCGCGGGGACGCGACCATCCACCCTCGTTTTATCGAAAAAACATAGAATCGCCACCTGTTTGTAACACCTCCCGAAGATATTTTCTCTATATTCCATCCCGTAGCGAACCACGAGTGTGAGTGCAAAATCAGGCTTCCGAATGGAGTGCGTGCTCCAGCTATTGGCAGGCGTCTTCTTGAGCCTTGGGAGATGCTAATCTTTACTTGTAATCCATAGGAGACGGATGGGATGGGCTCGATGAAAAATACCGCTTCAATCTTGAAGAGATGCCTAAGCGCGTTGCTCGGCGCGACGACGCTGCTCGCGCTGACGGCAGGCGCCGCCTCGGCCGATAAACCCTTTACGTTCGTGGCGCTCGGCGATATGCCATACGGCGAGCCCGCGAAGGTTTATGCACCCTTCAAGGCGTTGATCGGTCAGGTGAACGACCTGAAACCCGCCTTCACGATCCACATCGGGGACACGAAATCAGGCTCCACCCCGTGTTCGGACAAGATGCTGCTGGACCAACTCAATTTCATGAACACCTTCGACGCCCCGATCGTCTATACGCCCGGCGACAACGAATGGACCGACTGTCACCGCAAGAAGGCCGGCCGCTTCGATCCGATTGAAAGGCTCGCCTTCCTGCGCAAGCACTATTTCTCTCACGGCCCGCGCTCGCTCGGTAAGGTTCCCATGAAGATCGAACGCCAGTCGGACCTGATGAAGGAATATGCCGTATATCCCGAGAACGCGCGTTTTGTGAAAGAGGGCGTCCATTTCGTGGCGGCGCACGTCGTGGGTTCGAACAACAACTTCGAGGTACGCGACAGGCGCGCCATCGCGGAGTTCTTCGCGCGTGATAAGGCGAACGTCGCCTGGCTGAACGCGGAATTCGATAAGGCCGTCGCCGCAAAGGCCAAGGCGCTCGTGCTCGCGATTCACGCCAATATCTTCAAGCCCGGCTTTTTCTCCAAGAAAAAAGAGGCGTTCTCGGGCGCGTCGGGCTTTAAGCGGTTCGGCGATGCGCTGCTCAAAAAAGCCGCCGCGTTCAAAAAGCCGATCCTGCTGATCTATGGCGACAGCCACAAGTACCAGATTACGCGCCCGCTCTCGAAAAAAGCGCCGAACGTGCTTGCACTTCAGGTCTTCGGCGCCAAGCAGATGCACGCCGTCAAGGTAACGGTGGACACCGTGAAGCCTGCGGTTTTCGACATCCAGCCCATCAAGAACAAGGCGCTGGCGAATTAGGGCGTTATGGTTTTTTCAGGCAGTTCCGCAACAGCAAAGAGATCAATTACCACGCCCGGCGGAGCTCAATTTCGCCGGGTTTTGTCTTGAAATTGCTATCTGCATGATGGTCTGAATCGGGAGCGATAAAAAAAGAGGAGAGGCTATGGGCTCCCCTTTCGGTTCCCGTGCAGCTTGATGGATGAAGGACCTGGCCCGCGAATCGAGAGATGCGGGTATAAGGCTCCTTATGTGTGCGCTGTATTCCGGACAGGATTTCTTGACGATTTTCTTACTCCCACTCCTTGTTTTCTCTGAGGGCTTCAACTTTCGCCTCCAGACTCACCAAGCGCCCATCGAGAAGTTCGAAGCCTTCTCCCATCTCCGTTTCGAGTTTGTCGAGCCGCTGTTCCACCACCTCGAGCCGTTGCTCCACCCCCTCAAGCCGCTGCTCCACTCCCTCGAGCCGTTGCTCCACCACCTCGAGCCGCTGCTCCACTCCCTCGAGCCGCTGCTCTATCCCCTCGAGCCGCTGTTCTATCCCCAAGAACCGCTGGTCCATCCCTTCGAACCGTTGGTCAATAGACACGAACCGCTGGTCCATCCCTTCGAGCCGCTGGTCAATAGACTCGAACCGTTGGTCCATCCCCTCGAACCGTTGCTCAATAGACTCGAATTGCTGGTCTATAGACTCGAATCTCCGGTTGTTTTCTTTCCTGAAAGCAGCAACCTCGCTCCTTACTTCCGAAAATGCATTGGTTGTTCTTTCGTCGAGCTTGGCAATGGCTGTAGTTGTTTTTTCTTCGAGGTTGGCGATTGCGGTGAGGATTTCTTGAGTCATGATGACACTCCGTTCGCGCAATATTCGTATTGCATTCGCATTGCGACAACAATAAACTGAAATACCAGATGTGTCAACTATATTATCTGTTCGTTCAAATAAGCCTTTTGCTCACCTTGGAGGCGCTGTTACGAGAGGGGATTTTGTTGGAATTCGGTTAGCGTCCGTGTGTCCTAATCCAGCGGGGCGGGCAGGTAGGATTCTCCCATCAGGTATTCGTCCACGGCGCGGGCGCAGGAACGTCCATCCGCTATCGCCCACACCACCAGAGATGCGCCACGCATCATGTCGCCCGCAACGAAGACGCCGGGCGCGCTCGTCATCCATTGCTCATCGCGGCTCACCGCGCCGCGTCCCGTGCGCTCGAGCGCCAGCTCATTGAGCAGGGGATGGCAGTCGGGACCATGGAAGCCGATTGCCAGGAGAACGAGGTCCGCATCGATTTCCTCTTCCGTGCCTGGAATCTCGGTGAAGACGACTCTTCCGTTCTCGCCATGGGATTCGTTCACCTTCACAGTATCGATTTTCTTGACGCGGCCGTTTTCGCCCAGGAACTGGCGGGTTTGAATCTGGAAGATGCGCTCCCCGCCCTCTTCATATATGGGCGCGGTGCGGAAAATGTTGGCGTAGTTCGGCCAAGGGTCGCTCAGCGGGTCTCGTTTGTCGGGCGGACGCGGGTGATACTGGAACTGCCGGACGGATTTCGCCCCCTGCCTGTGCGCGGTGCCCACGCAGTCCGCCCCCGTATCGCCGCCTCCGATGACGACCACATGCTTGTCCTTCGCGGTAATAAACTCCTCCTCCGGTATATCCTCGCCCGCGAGCCTTCGGTTCTGTATGGTGAGGTAGCGCATGCCGAAGTGGATGCCATCCAGTTCACGGCCCGGAATCTGCAGATCCCTGTGCTGCAGAGCGCCAGCCGCCAGCACGATTGCGTCGAATTCCTCCTGTAATTCGGAGACCTTGGGATCGACGCCCACGTTCGCGTTCACGCGGAACGCTACGCCCTCTTCTTCCATCTGCTGTGTACGGCGGTCGATGTAGGTCTTGTCCATCTTGAAATCCGGTATGCCGTAGCGCATGAGGCCGCCGAGCTTATCGTCGCGCTCGAATACGGTCACATGGTGCCCCGCCCAGTTGAGTTGCTGAGCGGCGGCCAGTCCCGCAGGCCCCGACCCCACGACGGCGACTTTCTTGCCGGTGCGCACTGCAGGCGGGGTTGCCTTCACCCAGCCTTGTTCGAAGGCGTGCTCGATGACGGATTTTTCGATCTCCTTGATTGTTACCGGAGAGTCGTTGATCGTGAGAACGCAGGAATCCTCGCACGGAGCAGGGCAAAGCCAGCCGGTGAACTCGGGGAAATTGTTCGTCGCATGGAGCCGATCGATGGCGTCTTTCCATAAATCGCGGTAGACCAAATCGTTCCAGTCGGGAATCAGGTTTCCCAGCGGGCATCCCTCATGGCAGAAGGGAATGCCGCAGTCCATGCACCTCGCGCCCTGGCGCTGGAGCGTCTCGTGCGGCGTTGGGAGATAGACGACGTCCCAGTCGTGGACGCGCTCTTCCACGGGCCTCGTCTTGGGTGCTTCCCTGCCGAATTCCACAAATCCCGTCGGCTTACCCATGGGCTCCCTCCATCACGGCTTCCTCCCACGGGATGCCTTTTTCTTTCGCCTCTTCAATCGCCATGAGCGCACGCTTGTAGTCGCGGGGCATCACTTTAGCGAATTGCGGTTGGTGCGCCTCCCAGGCGTTGAGAATCTCCCTGGCCCGCGCGCTATCCGTATATTCGATGTGATTTTTGATGAGGTCTTTCACTTCCTCGACGTCATCGGGCGCATGCAGCGGTTCGATGTCCACCATTTCCATGTTGCAGAGCCTGGCGAAATCACCAGTCTCATCGAGCACGTAGGCGACGCCTCCCGACATGCCGGCGGCGAAGTTCCTTCCCGTCTTGCCGAGGATGACGACGCGGCCGCCCGTCATGTATTCACAGCCGTGGTCCCCCACACCCTCCACCACCGTGTGCGCGCCGCTGTTTCTCACGCAGAACCGTTCTCCGGCCACGCCCCGGAAATACGCCTCGCCCGAGGTGGCTCCGAAGAGCGCCACGTTTCCGATGATGATGTTTTCCTCCGGTACGAAGCCCGCCCCCTTGGGGGGATAGGCGATCAGCTTTCCGCCCGAGAGTCCCTTGCCCATGTAGTCGTTGGCGTCGCCTTCGAGAGAGAGAGTCATTCCCTTGGGGATGAATGCGCCGAAGCTCTGCCCGGCGGAGCCCGTGAAGTGAATGCGTATAGTGTCTTCCGGCAGGCCCTCGCCGCCATGCTTGCGCGTAATCTCGGAACCCGTGATGGTGCCCACCGTCCGGTGCGTGTTGCGGATGGGAAGCTCGAAGTCGACCGGCGTTTTGTTCTCGATCGCCTCCTTGCACTTGGGCAGCAACTCCCGCATGTCGAGTGAGCGCTCTAGGCCGTGATCCTGTCTGGTGATCTGGTGGATCGCCGCGTCGGGGCCGGCGTCGGGCTTATGGAGGATGGCCGAGAAATCAAGGCCTTTCGCCTTCCAGTGGCCCACTGCTTTTTTAGTGTCGAGCCTTTCTACGCGCCCGATCATCTCCTCCATGGTACGGAAGCCGAGTCGGGCCATGTACTCGCGCACCTCATCGGCGACGAAGCGGAAGAAATTCTCCACGAACTCGGGCTTACCGTCGAATTTCTCGCGCAGCTTCGGGTCCTGGGAGGCGACGCCGACGGGGCAGGTGTTCAGGTGGCACACGCGCATCATGATACAGCCCATCACCACGAGCGGCGCAGTCGAAAATCCGAATTCATCCGCCCCCAGCAGAGCGCCCACGATGACGTCGCGCCCGGTCTTCATCTGCCCGTCCACCTGGACCGCCACCCGGTCGCGCAATCTGTTGAGAACGAGAACTTGCTGCGTTTCGGCCAGTCCCAACTCCCAGGGGGTGCCTGCATGCAGGATGCTCGTAATGGGCGAGGCGCCCGTTCCGCCGTCGTGGCCCGAGATGAGGATGGTGTCGGCATGGGCTTTCGAGACGCCCGCCGCCACGGTGCCGACGCCTACTTCTGAGACGAGCTTCACATGAACGTCCGCCTGAGGATTCGAGTTCTTGAGGTCGTAGATCAATTGCGCCAGATCCTCGATCGAATAGATGTCGTGGTGCGGCGGTGGGGAGATGAGTCCCACTCCAGGCGTGGAGTGCCTGGTCTTGGCAATCCATGGATAGACCTTGTGGCCGGGGAGTTGGCCCCCCTCTCCGGGCTTAGCGCCCTGGGCCATCTTGATCTGCAGATCGGTGCAGTTGACGAGATACTCGCTCGTTACCCCGAAGCGCCCTGACGCCACCTGATGGACGGCGCTTCGCCTGAAATCGCCGTTCTCGTCGGGGGTGTAGCGGTTCGCGTCCTCCCCGCCTTCGCCCGAGTTGGATTTTCCGCCGATGCGGTTCAAGGCGATGGCCAGTGTCTCATGGGCTTCTGAACTCAAAGCGCCGTAGGACATGCCGCCCGTGCTGAAGCGCTTCATGATCTCCTCGACCGGCTCTACTTTATCGATGGGGATGGGGTTTTCCGCCCAGCGGAAGTCCAGAAGCCCGCGCAGCGTGGCCAGATGCTTGTTCTGGTTGTCCACCTTGCCGGTGTATTCCTTGAAAATCTCATACCGCCCCGACATCGTGGAGTGCTGGAGCTTGAACACGGTCTCGGGGTTGAACAGGTGGAATTCCCCGTCCCGTCGCCACTGGATATCTCCGCCGCCTTCGAGTTCCTGGGAGCCGACGGGTCTCTCGGGAAAGGCGTTCTTCAGCCTCTTCAAGGTCTCCTCGGCCACAACGTCGATTCCGATTCCACCAATCCGCGAGGCCGTCCAGGTGAAGTATTTCTTCACGAAATCGCGCTTCAAGCCGATGGCCTCGAAGATCTGCGCGCCGCGATACGACTGGATGGTGGATATGCCCATTTTCGACATCACCTTGAGGATGCCCTTGTTGAGCGCGGCGATGTAGTTTTTCTTGGCCGTATCGGATTCGAAGTTCTCGAGGAGCCCGTTTCGGATCATGTCGTCGATGGTCTCGAATACGAGATAGGGATTGATGGCTTCGGCGCCGAAACCAAGCAGCAGACACATGTGATGCACCTGACGCGCTTCGCCTGTTTCGAGGAGAAGCCCGATGCGCGTTCTTGTTCCCTCCCGCACCAGGTGGTGGTGAATGCCGGCGGTGGCGAGAAGTGCAGGAATCGGGGCGTAATCCTGAGACACGCCGCGGTCAGACAGCACAATGAAGCTGTAGCCCTGCTCGATGGCGCGGCTGGCCTTTCTGCACAGATCGTCCATCGCCTGCTTAAGGCCGGCCGGGCCGTCTTCGGCCCGGAAGAGAATAGGCAGCGTGACGGCTTTCAAACCCGGCTGCCGGATGTGGGCGAGCTTGTAGAAATCCTCATTGCTGAGGACGGGGGAATCGAGCCTGACCTGCTGGCATGAATCCGGCCCGGGAGCGAGCAGGTTTTTCTCGGGTCCGATGGTGGCGGATACCTGCGTGATGATCTCCTCGCGTATGGCGTCGATGGGCGGATTCGTCACCTGGGCGAAGAGTTGCTTGAAGTAATCGTACAAGATGCGTGGGCGGTTCGAGAGAACGGCTAGCGCCGCGTCGTTGCCCATTGAACTTGTGGGATCGTTTTTCAGGTTCACCATCGGGCCGATGAAAAAACGCAAGTCCTCCTGTGTGAAGCCGAAAACTTTTTGTCTTTCCAGGATGCTCTGGTGGTCAGATTCGGGAAGCTTCGGAGCATCGGGCAGCTTGTCGAGATGTAGTAAATGCTCGTCCAGCCATTCGCGGTATGGATGCTCGGAGGCGTAGCGTGATTTGATTTCCTCATCATCGACGATTCGACCCTCCTCGGTGTCCACGAGCAGGATTCGTCCTGGGTGAAGGCGTTCTTTGAGCTTCACGTTCTCGGGCGGGATGTCGAGAACGCCCACCTCCGAAGCCATGACGAGCAGGTCATCATGCGTGACATAATATCTGGCAGGCCGCAGGCCGTTTCTGTCCAATGCGGCGCCGATGACCGAGCCGTCTGTGAACGCGAGGCAGGCGGGCCCGTCCCACGGCTCCATCAGGCTGGCGTGGAACTCATAGAAAGCTTTCCTCTCCTCATTCATGGATTCATGGCCAACCCAGGGCTCGGGGATCATCATCAACACGGCGTGGGCCATTTCCCGGCCGGCCATGTAAAGAAACTCCAGCACGTTGTCGAAAATCGCGGAATCGCTTCCCCCCTCGACGATGATGGGCAGGATTTTCTCCAGTTCTGGCAGGTGCGGCGATTCGCAAAGCGCCTCGCGGGCGCGCATCCAGTTGATGTTGCCGCGCAGGGTATTTATCTCGCCGTTATGGGCGAGGTAGCGATATGGATGCGCCAGGGGCCAGGAAGGGAACGTATTGGTCGAGAATCGCGAGTGAATCAGCACCAGACCCGATTCCATGTCCCGGTCCTTGAGATCGGGGTATACGTTCTCGAGTTGTTTTGCGGTCAGCATCCCCTTGTAGACCAGAGTGCGCGCAGAGAGCGAAGGAATGAAGAACTCGTCCCTGTCGCGGATGTCCGACTCGCGAATCGCGTGCTCCACGCGCTTTCTGATGACATAGAGCCTGCGCTCTATCCCCATGGAGTCGAGGGATTCGTCGAATCCGCCGATGAATACCTGGCGCAATTGCGGCGCGGCTTCACGCGCCGTGGAGCCGAGCGAGGAGAAGTCGTTCGGCACCGGCCTCCAGCCGAGAACGTCGGCGCCTTCCTCGTAGACGATGGACTCGAAGATCTGCTCGCATTCGTTCGCCTGGTTCGGGGATTTGGGGAGAAAAACCGAACCCACCCCGTAGCGCCCCTCCTCCGGGATTTTGATTTTTTCGGCTACACAGGCCTTGCGCAGGAACTTGTCCGGTATCTGCATCAAAACCCCCGCACCGTCGCCCGTGTTGATTTCAGAACCCGTGGCGCCCCGGTGGGAGAGGTTGCGTAGGATGGTGAGGGATTTTTCGATGATGTCGTGGGACTTGCGCCCCTTGATGTCGACGACGAAGGCTACGCCGCATGCGTCGTGTTCGAAGGCAGGATCATACAGACCCTGTTTTTGTAAGGGTTTTCTCATTGTTTCACCAGCTTTCATTCGGAGAGAAATTTCAGGAAAACTCCCCGTTTGCCCATTCCCCGGGGAACTCCTGAGAGCGTCTTATGGACATCGCATGATGATTTCCATGAAACGGACTTTGAGTATAACACGCATTGAATAATAAGACAAACTAAAATATTTAATATATTGCATTAGATTTATTTATACTGTAGTCTTTTTTTCATGAATACCGAAACCTTGAGGCTTTATTGCCGCATCATCCAGGAGAGAAGCTTTTCCAAGGGAGCCGCTCAAAGCGGCGTAACCCAGTCCGCAGCGAGTCAGGCGCTTCGCCAGCTCGAGGGGGATTTGAGCGTCGTGTTGCTCGACAGGAGCAAGCGGCCCTTCGGCATCACCGAAGAAGGCGCGCGCTTCTACGAGGCGTGCCGAAAGATGCTGGGGGAATTCGACCAGGTCTGCGCGGAAATATCGCACGGCATCGGCGAGGTGCACGGCCATGTGCACGTCGCTGCCATTTACTCGGTGGGGCTTCACCAGATGGGCGCCTACATGCAGCGGTTCCGCTCCCTGTATCCCCAGGCGCGTGTTCGCCTTGAATGCCTCCACCCCGAGAAGGTGGTGCAATCCGTTCTGGACGATACGGCGGACATCGGAATCCTCTCCTATCCCCCGCGGGACAAGGCGCTCCGGGTCGTGCCCTTCAAGGAGGAACCCATGTTCTTCGTCTCGCATCCGGGGCACCAGCTCGCATTTCGCCACGCAGTAAGGGTTTCCGACCTCGCGGGCGAGCCCTTCGTGGCGTTCGATGCCGATCTCGCTATACGAAACGCGATTGATAGGGTCTTGCGCAAGGCGGGTGTGGGCGTGGAAGTCGTGATGGAGTTCGACAACGTGGAGAGCATCAAGGAAGCGCTCTTCATCGACACCTGGGTGAGCATTCTGCCCGGTTCGGCGGTTCATAATGAGCGGGCCATGAACACGCTGGCGGTGCTGCCCTTCGAGGGGGAGCGCATCATCCGGCCTTTGGGTCTCGTCCACAGGCGCGACAAGCCCCTCCACGGCGGCGTGAGGCGCTTCATCGATCTTCTGGGCAGGGAACTCGACTAACCCCACTCCCTCCATATCTCCTTTCTGATCAATGATTTATCCGTTCGTACCCCTCGAATAATTATTTCTGGATAATTTTGTTGACAATATAGTTATATATAGATATATTGCCGATGCCTGATATGTGAATAAGAATATCGCGCACAGGCGGATGAACAGGTTATATCTTTTATTATGAGCTACTTATAAGGAATTAAGGAGATCACGTGAATATATCGAAAAACCCCGCCAATTTATCTAAATTTATCGAAATATCCAGAAACCCTTGGATATCGAGCCTGTCCCGCCTTTTCCCCTTCACTGAAAACAATCCCGTATTTAATTGATATTATTGCAGTTCAATCATTTTCCGGACTTCTCTCGAATCGAGCCCGCACC